>JAEEGL017080496.1_pt1 | contig 91476 bp, 109 predicted proteins | sample 9134231 | NCBI WGS metagenome assembly JAEEGL01 (sample SAMN16246548, study PRJNA631951) | gut metagenome | biome: gut microbiome; feature: rumen; material: fiber-attached | host: Bos | place: Iran: Karaj | collected 2018-10 | reverse complement strand
TGTACGATCCGTAGTGTTTCATGGTCTCTTAGTATATATTATTTTAATAGGTATAGGCACATAAACACACCGCCGACGAGCCGTCAGGGTCAGGATGCGTGTGAGACCTGGAGGCGTTGCCGTTGCTCCACTCGGTGCGGTGTGTTGTTGGAAGATAGCTGAGAGCCGCTTGGCTCATTGAGGTGTCAGACCGCACCCTGATTTTGACACTGCAAATATACAACATTTTTCAAAATAATACGCCGAAAAGCAAAATTATTTTTGAAAAAGCAGCAGAAATTTTGAAAATTATTGTATCTTTGCCCCTGAAAAGTCAAAAACTGCGATGCAACCACACAATATCTTACGTTTCTTTCGCCGAAACTATCGGCAAGAGCCGCAGCCTCTCCGCATTGAGGGTGTGGCCCAACCGCCCATGACGCCTGAGCCCGACGAGGCCGAGCTGGCCGCAGAGGCTCTCCTCGACGTACTCTCCGGAGGGCGGAATCACGGAACCACGGAATCGCGGAACCACGGAGGCCCCCGCTCCGCAGCATACTATCGCCATGTGGCGGAGCGCGTGCGCTTTGCCCGCGAGTTTGCGGAGGGGCGTGCCGCGCGCTTCCTGGCGTGGGCGGAGGATAAACTTAAACATGCCGACGTCCCCGCGGAGGGGCCCGGCGGGCTGCAGCTGATGGAAGCGGAGCTCTACAAGCGTCTCGACACGGTGGAGCGTGCCGGCGGCGACCTCAAGACGCGCTGGCAGCACTGTCTCGCCGAGGTGACGCGCCGACTGTTCGCCGCCGAAGGAACGAAAGACGAATAATGAAAGACCTGAATCCTAAATCTTGAATCTTGAATCCTTAACCCTGAACCACAAATGAACAACGAAAGCAAAGAACGGAAAATCCCCGTCAAAGAAATCTTCAAGGAAGTCGTTGAGCGCAGCACGGACATAATCGGCGCCCTGCCGCGCGGCACGAAGCCGGAGACCATCGTCGCCGCGTGCGAGTACACCATAGCGCTCATCCTGGAGCGCAACGGCTGTCGCAAGCCCGAAGACGTCCGGAGTGCGGCAGACATATCGGCCAACAACATCGTGATGCTCAACAGCACCATCTGCAACCTCAAGGCCAAGGGCGTGCTTGTGGAGCGCAAGCCCAACTACAAGGAGGGCATAGAGGAACCGGCCAAGGAGAAGAAGGAGGGCGAAGCATGAAGAACCGCAACTTTTACGCCTTTGCCGTGTTTTTCTTCTCCATCCTGGGCGCCGGGATGCTGTGCCTGCTGGCGAAGGGCATGGCGGACGGTGACATCTCCCTTGTCGTCGGTTGCTCGCTGGCATTGGCCGCGTGCGTCGCCGTCGTGTGCAAGGCTAAAGAAGAAATGGACGAACTCGAAGATGATTTTGAATCCTGAATCTTGAATCCAATATGACACTCCGCCAGGCTATAACCCAATGGGGCTCCGTGCCCAAGAACACCGTACTGGCCGCCACAGGGCGCGACGCCATACGCGCCGTGCTGGCTCCGCACGACTGTCAAAACCTCGTCATCTTCGACCGCGAGTATGTGCAGCGCCTCTTCGGCGAGAGCGAGGCCGATTTGCCCACCAAGGTGACGGCGGCCAACATCCTCGTCAACGTGCTCGCCTGGGCCAGTAAGGAGGAGAAGGCGTGCCCCGCGCCCGACTTTACCACCGATATTGCCAAGAGCCAGCCGGCAACGCCCAAGGAGCCACAGCCGGCCACCGCCGCCCGCGCTTGCACCCAGCTCGACCCAGTCACCCTCAAACCCATCGCCTCCTTCCGCAGCGTGGCGGCGGCCAACGCCAGCATCGGCAGCACGGGCGTCTATAAGGCGATTGCCATGCACACCAAGGCCGGAGGCTTCTACTGGTGCGTGGCAGGCGAGGAGGAAAGTTTCTGCCCGGCGGGGCAGGAGCGCCGGAGCCAGGAAGATGCGGAACCACGGAAGCAGGAAACTGCGGAACCGCAGAAGCAGGAAACCACGGAACCGCGGAAGCCGGAAGCTGAGAGCCCTCAGCCATCAGCCGCCAGCCATCAGCCGCCAACTGAAAATCACCCAATTATGCACCATGAACCATTAACCGTAAGCCGCGAACCAGCGCCGGCCCTGCCCGACGCTACTGACGCCGAGCTTATTGCAGAGATGCGCCGTCGCGGCTGGCACGGCGAGATAGAATTGAAGATTACACTATGAAGAAGTTTAACCGCATTGTGCCAGACACCCTTCGCGGCATCTGTTTCCTGACGCTCCTCTACGGGATTGCTCTGTACGCTCTCGACGGCGACTGGATTGGCACACTCTCGGGTGTTTGTCTCGGCTTTATCATGCTGATCGACAACCACCTCTTCCGTGTGATAGACAGACAGAGAGCCCGCATCGCCAATCTCCTGAGTGAGAACATCGCCGCCATCAATGACTTGGCCGACGCGGAGCGCAAGTGTGCCACCCTCACCGAGGACAATACCGCCCTGCGTGTGCGCATAGACACACTGACGCGCATCAACGCCGACGCGGTGAAGCACCGCGACCGCGTGGAGCGCGAGTTCGTCAAGGTGTGTAAAGAGAACCGTCATCTGGAAGCGGAGATTAAGCGCCTTCGCGGCGAAGCGCCCGGCGCGGAGTGACGGACTTACGGAATTACGGACAACCTATTCACAAACCCTTTAACCCTAATTGTTATGAGCGAAAAGACCTACAATTATGTCGAGACTCTGATCATGGCAGTCACCACCATTGCCGTTGCCTCTGTGAGTTACTTTTTCGAGCCCGGCACTGCCGCCACAGCCAACGCCGTCATCACCATCGTTTCCGGTGCAGCAATCAAAATCTGCAAATCCTTTGTAAAAGCATAAGGTGTTGTTTGTTTATGTTTTTCGAGGGCGTGCGGTAGGCCCGCATCGAACCCACGTCCGTTTGCATACACTGCGCCGGTACCATCGGGCGATTTGCCCGGGCGCAACTCCCGGCCGTCGAGAGAGTCAGGTAACGCTGGCCGCGCCCTCGTTTTTTTTGGATGCAACGAGATTAAACTCTACACTCTATGAATAAAAACCTCACAGAACGCCAGGCTTACGACGATTACCAGGAGCGTAGCCAGACCTCCGGGGCACGCGCCGAACAACTGGCGTGGGCAATGATTATTCTTTTGGGCTGTCAGATGATTGGCGGCTCGCAGTATGCAGAGTTTTATATCATGGCGGCCGCAGGGCTCGCCTATCTGCTATTATCCGTCATGCAGGCGCTATGGCAAGCGGTGGCCATGTGGATCATCCAGCAGCGCATCGCGCGCACCGTGAAAGAAGCGCAGGACTATCCCGATTGGGTGGGCTTTGGAGCTTGGTGCTTCTATTGGCTCAAGATGCTTGTCCTCGCCGCCGGCGCCGTGTATGGTGTGTTGCGCTTTATACAACTGATGTAACCACACAACGACACATGGAGTGGCCAGACAAAGCAGAGATGGTGCGTTTGCTGAACAGTGGCAATAACCGTGAGGCAACGGAATTCTATCTGGCGCATGAGACATGGGAGCCGTGGTCCGATGTGCAGGCGCTGTCTATGTACGCCAATGGCATCGACCTCACGAAAGCCAGCGAGTGTGCGGCGATAGGAGACAGGCTCAAATACGTGCAGCAGCAATACAGCGAGCAATATGGTTATCTCGATTTCCGCGCCGCCATGCGCGTCGCCTTGCTGCAGGACGAACTTGAGAAGCGCCGCAACGAAGATTAAACTATAACGTCAGAAAAAACAATGTTAAAGCCAGGAAAAAGATTATTGAAAGACATCACCGACCAGGAGTTATATGCCATCGTGGAGATGTCGGGCTGCTATGGAAGTAAGTCATATTGGGGCAACTTTACCATCACGAGAGTTGATCGCAAGATGTTCCAAAGCACCATAGTGATAGAGTATGAACAGCGCAGAATTGACGACGGAGAGAAATCTGTCACCGTCATGTTTTTTGACTACAATGCGCTGGAGTATCATGTAGACTTCCGCCAGCCGTATTCGCACAGCACGGATCGCGAGGCGATAACGGCACACCCGAAGATGCTGCTGTGGCTACTCAATCAGGACTTCGATCTGCTGAGTATGCTACCAGAGCGGCCCGTAAGCCCACACTACTGTCTATTGTACGAATCCATTGGTTTTGTTGTGGCACAGGGGCATTGTAACGATCTGAAGACCGATACTCTGAAATTCTTTGGTTGCGAGAAAGACTCCCGCGAGAAGGCCGAGGAATACATCAAAGAGAAGGAGAAGGAGGGCGAGTATCTTGAACTGTTTCATCTAGTGGAAGCGCAGAGCACAGACCGCGAGTTTTCGCTGAAAAATAAGCACTATCGGCGCATGGAGCATTGCATCGGGCTTGACGGTGGCGAGATAAAGGATGGTCTCTATAAGGCTTATCGCAACAGCGTCACCTACAACGAGTGCATACCCGAGTGGGAAGACCTCGTGCGCAACGGCTATGCCAAGCGCACGGGCGAACTTGGGCATTGCATCTTCTATAGCGTGACCCGCAAGGGCCTCGAAGCGGTAGCCCGCCGCAACAATATCCGCATCCGCTACGAAATCGAAGTCAATCCCTAATGACCTATGGCAGAAAACACGAATAATAAACCTAAACAGGAGAGCACAGCAGAACAGAGCCTTAATCACAACGACTTTCTTCTGGCAATAAAGAAACAAAGGTCTCTCATTCGGAGATTGTTATCAGGCAGAAAGCACCGCTCAGAGTGTATTGACGATTTGGTGAAGCATCGCTACAACTGTCTTGTAGGGAAGTTCTTTCGCCCCAAGGGTGGCTTTTTTCTTACAGCAGCCTCGGATATGCTTTATTACGTCTGCGGCGTGTCTGCGGATTGCGACTACATCGGGAGCGACCATGTGGGCATCATGCTACACTGCCGTCATGTATGCCTGACGTATCAGGGGTGTGGTGGCGACCGCGATATTATCAGTGTCGGCTTTTTCGGGCAGACGTTCAATTTTGGTGTTCAAGACAATATCGAGGAAATTATGTCAGATATGTGGGTGGACGATTCTGCCGCCCTTGAAGAGATGGACAGTTATTACAAAGATGTCGTAATCAATATGACGACGTGTAAAAGAACATAAACCCTTAAAACTTATAAACAATGAAACTTGGATTTCCTTCGATTTTGTTTCTGGTGTTTCTGGTGTTGAAACTCTGCGGCGTGATTGCCTGGAGTTGGTGGTGGGTGACGTCGCCGCTGTGGATTTATTCCATCATCTATGTTGTACTGGTCTTCGCCGTGGAGTTCTACAAAGAATATCTGCGCCGAGAGATTAAGAAAAGAAGAGGGCTGTAGGACTACGAGAGCCCCGAGCGGCTGAAATGTGATTAAACTATGGCAAACAACAACGAAGCAACTCAACTCACCGTGACTACACGGGAGCGGACGAAAAAAGTCATCATTATACTGGAGCGGTGCGCCGAGCGGCACAAAAATAACCCGCAGGACAATATCGGCGTCGCACTGGGCGGCTTCTGCACTGCAATGGCGGCACTGCTCAAGGTCGAACTGAATAACCCCAATCTCGAGCACTTCCCCTTCCTGGGGACGGACGAATCTGTCAACAAGGCTCTCGAGGAGCTTGATGCAATGGACCCTCTCCATCTGGCGCACCATCATACGGGCGCGTCGCTGATTCTTGCGGAGCGCCGCCGTCAGATAGAAGAGGAGGGCTATGATGCCGCACACGACTTCTGCCATACGCCGCAAACCCTCTGCCGCGCCGCCGCTGCCTATGCGCTCCACGAAGACTGCGCCGACCTCGTGGCAGACGGCGCGAGACGCCTTTGGCCTTGGGGCGCCCGCTTCTGGAAGCCCAAAGACCATCTACGCAACCTCGTCCGTGCCGGCGCGCTTATCGCCGCCGCCATCGACCGGCTGCTGGCTGACAAACAATTATAATCCTCACACGCTATGGCAAAGATTAAACTTGACGAGTGCGGCGAAAGGTATTAGTCTGTGAATAACCTTCAAAAACGAAAACCTATGACACTGGATGAAGCAATAGCGCATTGCCGCGAGAAGGCGGCGATAGAGTGTGGCCAATGCGCCGACGAGTACGCGGAGCTGGCCGAATGGCTGCAGGAGTTAAAGAACTGGCGCGAGCAAAATAACTATGCGTATCCCAATATGCACGTCTATCTGTATCATGCTGATGACGCCGATTCGCCCTTCGCAGACCTGTGGACGCAACACGTTCCCGATGTGGGCGAAAAGACTTTCGTGTGGGATGGCACGAGTTTCACCAGCTATATCGTAAAGCTCCGCGTCTACGGCTGCAACGCCGTTGAGAAGGTTGGTGTATGGAACCTGTATCTGGAGAAGGCCGAAGGTGACAAAATCAAAAAGTTGGAGGAATAAAAGTATGAGCAACGACAACGACAACGGAGTAATCTCATTCGAGAACAAGAAGCAGATGCAGAAACGCCGCCTAAAGGTGGATGAGATACTGCAGCAGCGTGCCGAGATGCTGACCCTGCACGCAGCCACCGACCAGTTTCTCAGCGAGGTAATGCGCCAGCAGCGCAGCCATCTGAACAAACAGGTGTACGACCTGGCCGAGCGGCAGGGCGTGAGCATCTACGACATCTGCCTGCTGTACATGCCCGAGTTGTCGGAACCCCGATACTCGCACACCGCCGACGGCATGGTCAACTTCGAGCAGGACATACGCCTCGTGCCCATACCCTTTGAGGACCGTGGTCCCGGATACTGGAAGAGCAAGTACTTCCGACTGAAAGAGCGGATGCAGGAACTGATTAACGACAAGGAGGACTGAGCGATGAAGAAAACAATAAAAGCCAGATGCACGCAGAAAGTGTATGCAGAAGACACCCTGCTGTTCTATAGCGGAGAAGTGTATCTGTTTGAGGTGACAGACTTTCTTTGCCCTAAACTAGATGGGTGTAACTCTGAACCCCATAAGGATGCAGAACTACCGATATTGCCACAGTTATACAACCACCTCCGCTATATGAATAAGCGCGGTCCTTTCTATTTCCATTTCTATGACCGCGACTATGCCGAACAATGCGGCAAAGCATGTTTTGATGACTGCTTTAACGAAATCAATATGGAGCTGACATCAGAAAATGTGGAACGGGTATTCAGAGAATGCCTGTCCGACGAGAAGGAGGGCGACAATGTGTGCCTCGTAGAAGCCGTGCGTGCCAATGTAAAGATGGCCATGCGTCGTGACAAATTGAAATTCTATCAGGAGGAAATACAGGGTATGCTCATGCAGCTGCCACGAAAGTTCCGCGAGACGGACGGTGGCGGATGGTCGTTCCTGAATCTTTGCACCCGCGAGGACGGGGCGCAGTGGACGGGCAGTCACGCTATGATGGAAAAACTGATGATCCTCGGCATCGGATGTGGCAACATGAAGAATCTGCTGCCGAAACCAATGTGGAATATTCTGCCTGGCGGTATGCCGTATTTGGCTGTATTGGATAAGAATTTGTAAATAAGACTGATATGATAGACTACATGAAAGAGGCCAAGAAGCAGATAACTAAACTATAACACGATGAGCGAATACGTCCAACTGGATTTGTTTGAAGATTTGCCGGCAACATCCGGCGACGCCAAGCCTAAACGCAAGCGCCGCAAGCGTTTGTCTGATGAGACTCTTGACGAGAAGGTTGAAAGGGCCCTGCGTCTCCTTCGGTCGGCCGCAAGCGGCAGCAATCAGCCCATCGAAGTGTCGTATAGCGGCGGCAAGGACTCGGACGTCATCCTCGAACTGGTGCGTATGGCCGGCATACCCTACCGCGCCATCTACAAGAACACCACTATCGACCCTCCCGGCACCATCAAACACTGCCTCGACAAGGGTGTCGAAGTGGTGCGCCGGGCGACGTTCGCCGACGTCATTCGCAAGCACGGGTTTCCGACGTGGCGGCGCCGTTTCTGCTGCGATGTGCTGAAGGAATATAAGATACTCGACCGCTCGGTGCAGGGCATCCGGCGCAGCGAATCCACAAAGCGGGCACGCCGATACAAGGAGCCTACAGCGTGCCGCCTCTATGGCAAGGACGAGCACGTTGAGGTGTTTTTACCTATCCTGCATTGGACCGACAAAGATGTGGCCAACTTCATCCAGCAGCGCGGCATACAGTGCCATCCGCTTTATTACGATGGGGGGGGGCAATTTCACTCCGAACGTCGGCTTGGCTGTATGGGCTGCCCCCAGCGATACGACCGTGGGATACAGGAGTTCAAAGAGCACCCCGGCCTGGTCAGGTTCTGGCTGCGCAACGGCGAGGTTTGGTGGAACACCTGTAGCATCAAAGGCGTGCGCAAGAAATTCAACTCGCCCCATGAGGTGTTTGTCTGTAATGTCTTCTTTCGCTCCTATAAAGAGTTTCGCGAGGCGACAGACGGACTGTTCGGTAAGGTAGATTGCAGGAAGTTTCTCGAAGACTATTTTAAAATTAAACTATAACCCCTTAACACAAAACCACTATGAGCAAAAATTTCCACAACCACCGCGTCCGCAAGGCGTACGAACTTGAGGGCTTCTACAACGGTTGCGTTTACCGCCTTTCAAGCAATATCCCGACAGAGGAACTTGCCGAGACGTTGCGCGACGACTACGCTGCACGCTTCCCGTTTTGGGAGGACATCCGCGTCAAAGAATATCTGGAGTACCACCTGGTACTTGGTGACGACTAACTCACTGCATACACAAAACTGCAAAAGGAGGAATAACCCCTAACGACAAAAGAGAATTATGCCGAACTATTACAGAAACAGGCTGACGGTGCTGCACGACAGCCCGAAGCGGGTGGAAGAGGTGATGACTGCCATCCGCAGCGAAGAGAGAGAGGTTATCGACTTCAACCGTATCATTCCGATGCCCGAGGCGCTGCGCGACAAAGACCACGACAGGCTGGGCGAGTTTGAGGCAAAGTGGCTGATAGAGCAGGCGTTCCCGAGGACGCTCTGCGAATACGACCGCCAGATGGCCTTGCGACAACACACGGAACTGAAGCCGGAGGTCCGCGAGCGGGCTGAGGCGGAGGGCCGGCAGATGCTGCGCAACATCGCCGACTACGGCTATGCTTCATTCCTTTACTGGGCCATCGACAACTGGGGCACCAAATGGAACAGTCTTGGCGACGACAAGGAGATGCGGCGTGAGGATAATACCCTCTACTTCGAGACGGCCAACGGCTACTGCAAGCCCATAGTGGAAGCACTGTCGCGCAGGTTCCCCGACGTCGGCTTTGCCTATGCCGCCGCCGACGACGACAAAGGAGCGCGAACCATCAAGGGAGTGTTCCGCGACGGCGCGTTCGACGGCACCGAGGAGCACCGCACGCCGGCGGCCTTCGACATCTGCTGGGAGCTGTTCCCTGAGAGCAGGGCGGATTGGCACCAGCTGCCTGACGGAACGTGGGACTTGAACGAGAAGGAGGACTGACTGTGGCAAGAGCAGAGACTAATGTTGGCAAACTGGACACGCCGAAAGGTGCGCTCATGCGCTGGAAAATGACAAAGGAGAACGCACCTGAGTTGTACGAGCGTATGCTTGAAGTGTTTGATGGGCTGACCTCGCCGAAGGGTAACGGGAAAGACTTCTTGAAACTTTCTTCGGGAGAGCACGGTTACACGATTACAATCAACAACGACAAAGGAGTGGTGAGGTTTACGGAAGGAGACATTGTGACGATATACAAAGACAACAGTATGGAAATCGAAATGTATGACATGTGGGGTCGTTGCTACAGCATACTTCTCAGAGAAAAGGAAGAATGACCTATGAGAGCAATCAGGTTTCGCGGAAAGGATGTCCTGACGGGCGCGTGGGTGTGCGGCTACTACGCCGTGCTGCATATTGCCCGCAAGGACAATCACGACACACTGCTTGGCTATGACGAGGTGCCGTCCATCTTCAACGATGAACCTGGCAACCGCTCTAATGGCGGCTACTGGCGTTCCGTCAAGCCCGACACCGTCGGCGAGTTCACAGGGCTGAAGGACAAGAACGGCGTGGAGATTTATGAGGGCGATGTAGTGCGGGATTACGAGGGTGTTATCCATTATGTGAAATGGGACGTGGGTGATGGCTGCTTCGATTTTACAGGTAGCCCTTGTGCGCTTTCTGATGATTGTGAAGTCATCGGCAATATCCACGACAATCCGGGGTTGTTAACGAAGGATTAAACTATAACTACTATGGCAGAAGAAAAGACAAAGAAAATAGAGAGGTGCAAGTTTTCCCACCTTCGCTTCAACGGCGACCGATACTGCACACAGGCAGGAATAGCGGACGATAAGATTACCTATATCGACGAAGCGCGATGCGAATCATGCGAGCGCTACAAGTCGCGATATATTGAGTTCCCCATCACGGTCAACGGAATAGATATTAAACCGATAGACACAACAAGTTTCAGCGCCAAAGCAGGCGACCTTGTGGGCGTGCGCCCATGTGGGAAAGAGTATGAGGGTAAGACGTATTTAGGCATCTTCCTCGGCGACCTGCCCATACAGAACATTGTTTTGTTCAATGAAGAGACAAAAACATTGAGTGTCAATGCCCACACGAACCCTGCTATGTTTGTGCCGGAGTTGAAGAAAATCATCTACGGGTGCGGGTCGTGGTGGTACAAGATAAAGAGTGAGAAGGATTTGTGCAGCATCACCGATGAAAACATCAACGAGGCGTGGTATGTTAAGATGATGCACCAGTTGAAAGACGAGCCCAAAAGGCGGGGCATCACACTCAAAGAAGGCGACTGTTTTCAGCAGACATGGAAGGGGGCTCAATTCGCGATGTGGTTTAAGGTCATACAGATTGACCGCCCAAACAACAGCCTGCGCGTAGAGTGTCACAGCGGTATCGGTTCTATGCACGAAGAAATATGGGACGACCTCGATACCACAGAGTCAGCTTTTGATGTCGGCGAATACAAGATGATTAACCCCGACGCCGATCCTGGCGACAAAGAGGAAAAGAAGTAGTATGGAGAAGATGTGCTACAAGACCAGCCGCGATATGAAGCGGCTGAAAAAGTTGCTTGACGCCGGTTATGAGGTTGTATGCTTCATCACATACGACTGGAACCGCGCAGATAGAGACAGGCCGGGCTATGAGCCTATAATGGTCACGGACGTCTGCATTGCGCGCCTGGATGGCACAGGGAAGTACAGCAGGTATGTTATATCATGTCGTGGCACAGAGTTCCTGGATTACTGGATACATGACTTTGGTTACAAATATACCTTCATTGAGCTGCTTGAAGCGAGAGATATTCAGTTTATTGAGCCAACAATACAAGATGCTACGCCCAAACAGAAAACAAACGAAGCAAAAGATTAAACTATAAACGCCAAAAAACAAAGAAACTATGACAGCACATATATTCTGCATCTTCATCTTCGCCTGGATGCTCATCGGCATTGTGATGGCGGTGAGTGTGGCGATGTCGTTCATGCGGAAGTACGAGCGCAGCGAGGATCGGGTGGTCGAACTGGAGCTGCGCCTTGGTCCCGGCGAGCGCGTCACCCCGCCCAACATTCCCGCGCCGCATTTCATGGAGCGCTTCTGGCGCAGCAAGGACGAGCGCCCGGAGTACAAGAAGACCGGCAGCCGCAGCAGCAACCAACTTCTCGTTTATGGTAGCACTAAACTCGGCGAGGGTTGTTCTGTCTGCAACATCATGGACGACGGCACCGTCTATGCACCCATTGCCGGCAAGAACCTTACGTGGGCCGAGTGTCTCTTCACTCACTGGGCCTACATCGACGAGATTATGCCGAGTGTGCAAAGAGATTAAACTATGAAGACCTATGCGATGCCCGAAGTGCGAAGGACGCGGCGTGGTGGACAATGCCAGGTATTACGCTCATGGCTCTGCGTGGGCCTATGAGCACGGCGTGTTGCCTACGCGCCCCTGTAAGGACTGTAATGGGAGTGGGTATATCATTGGTAACATTGCCGAGATAGCAGAACGTCTGCGGTCCGCCGTCAACGGTGTTACCATAACGCCGGACGAAGCAAAACAAATGTACGAAGTCATAATAAGGTAAGTAACAGCCTATGGATAAGCAAATCAATATCAACGACCTGGTGAGGGTTATAAGTCACGTCTTTGCAGAGAGCATGGACGGCATGAAAAAGGAGGACCTCTACGGCGGGGTGGGCAAGGTGCGCTACATCTATACCGACATGGATGGAAACACCACGTATATGGTGCGCTTTGGTGGTGGCATCTCCATCCCGATGAAGGGCGACATCCTTGCTGTTGAGAACCGCGCAACAACGAGGGTTAAGGACGTGTGCTTCGAGGGAGGCCTCTACAAAATCAACGAGACGATGATTGCCGCCCGCACCATTGAGGAAGCCATCTGTCTCTTTCGCGTCATCAGCAGCGACACTATCCGCACTGTGGAGCTGGCTTCGGACGTCCCTCTCCGTATCCAGCGCCTCAGTCTGAACGAAGATTAAACTATAGTCCCGTGATCCTCGATACGATATACAACGAAGACTGCCTTGCCGGTATGCAGCGCATCCCAGACGGAAGTGTGGACGCGGTAATCTGCGATTTACCCTACGGCGCACTCAACCGCAGCAACCCCGACGCCCAATGGGATAAGCCACTACCTCTGGAGCCTTTTTGGACACAACTGCTCCGCGTCACCAAAGAGAACGGCGCCATCTGCCTCTTTGGCCAGGGGATGTTCACCGCCCGCCTTATGATGAGTCAGCCGAAACTTTGGCGCTACAATCTCGTATGGGATAAGATGCGCACCTCCGGCCACCTCAACGCCAATCGTATGCCGATGCGCTGCCATGAGGATATTGCGGTGTTTTATCGCAAACAGCCAACCTACCATCCTCAGATGACCATCGGCAAGCCGAGCCACCCACACGGCAAGGGCGAGCACAAACAGACAAACAGTTGCTATGGGCGCCATGTCATTGGTCGTGACAACGAACAATGCGCACAGCGCCCCGAGGAGAAATTTCCCACCAGTATCATACGCATCCCAAAGGAGCATGAGGTCATCGTCTATCATCCGACACAAAAGGCTGTCGATCTTATCCGTTGGCTGATTCGTACCTATACCGACGAGGGGGGGGGTAATTCTCGATCCCTGCATGGGCTCCGGCTCCACCGCGCTTGCCGCACTGCGCGAAAAGCGGCATTATATCGGATTTGAAATCAGCCAAAAGTATTTCAGTGTTGCACAAGAACGAATACGTAAAGAAATAAAACTATGAACCACTCCTCTGCATTAGACGCAAAAATCGGCCGTAGCATGGGTATGCGCTCCATCATTCTTGCTCTGACGGCGGAGCGTGCGCTGGACAGATTGCGTCGAGACAACAGTCCGGAGGTTGTCGTCGTCTCTGCATCAGACACCGCCAAGCCATCAATGGTTGCCAGGATGATCAGCGACCGCCCGAAGATATATATGGGCCGGAAGGCGTACAACGCCAGCAGCCCGGAGATGCTGCGCATGATGCAGGAACGCTTTCAGTGCGACATCGTGCTGATCAACGACGAGGACGGTCTGATGCCGCCGGTCGGCGAGCCGCGCGAGATGGTCAATATCGACGACACTGTTCTCTACCACAAAATGCCGTCTGTTCTGCCGCAGCTCTTACCGCCGCCACAATCCCGGCACAAGGCTCCGCGCTTTGAGCCGCAGAACTTCGACAAGAAAAAGAAAGCCAAGCGCCGCCAACAGAAGCAGGGGCGCAGGCGAAGCAGATAATTAAACTATAAACATTAACAACGGATAAACTATGAGTCCAAAATTCAAACAATCGGCGCTCCGTAAGATGCAGAAGCGAGCCGACACCGTCAACAAAGAGGTGCGTGCGGCAGCAGAGCGCGAGGCGTTTCGCCGAGAGATGCGGGGTTTTACGGAAGCCTTCATCAGGGAGCGAAACAAGAAGCTGAACCAGTTGGCCGTGGAGACGGCCGACAAGATGGGCATCAACGTCTGGGACTTGTGCTCTCGGTACGTTCCGCACTACTCCGTGGACGCTACGGATGTAGGCACCGAGCGCAGCTCCTGGGAGCAGACGATGTCCCTTGTGCCCGAACCTCTTGCGTTCGACGACTGCATAGACTATAAAACCAAATATCTCGCCCTCAAAGAGCGGCTGGAAGAGATTTTGAAAGACGAAGATTAAGCTATAACATCCTATCTGTACCTCGTCTGCACTGTATAATGCTTTCGTAGTTCAGAGCCGCCAAGTCCAATCCGAGGTACGCCACAGAGCACGGTACACGGAAACTGGCGGCTTTTTTCGTTCCTATATTTTTTCGCGCTCGCGCCGTGCGCACGCCTACGCCTGCATTGCCCTTGACAGCGCGGGCACGCTGCTGTATCTTTGTAGTGTATATGGCAGACCTCCCTCTTCACCTCCAGCGTGACCCCTACGCCGAAAGGCTCCTCTCCGGTCACTTCACGTGGCGCGATGCGCGCGTCATCCGTCGCATACAGGCTTTCGTTGCGCGCGGCCAGGCCGACTCCGTGACTAACCTCCGCCGTCAGCGCGTGCGCCGCACCGGTGCGCTCATCCGCAGCGTGCGGTGGATGGCGTGGAACGAGGCCGGGGGCGACGAGGAGGTTTTTCATGCTCAGTATCTCTACTACGCCAAGTTCGTCGAGCTGGCGCTGGGCAAGCACAACCCCTACATCGGACTGCCGCCCGGCATCCCCGGCGCCAAGTGGCATCCTATCCAGATGCCCGACGGTCGCCGCCGCCGTGCCCGCCCGTCGATCCCCACGGAGATGCGCAAGCAGGCCGGACGCTTCACCACCGACATCCAGGCAACCTTCTCCTTCTCCGGCCTGGCCATGATGATATACAGTATGCCATCCACCAACGTCAACGCCGGACGCATCAACCGCCTGCTCTTCACCCGAGGGCTGAATGGAAGGACCTTTGAGTGAATTGATAACCGCTAACCGATAATTGCTAACCCCAATATGAGCCGCATTACCAAAGAAATCGCCGCCGTCGAGTTTCGCGCGAACACCCGTCAGGCCAGCGCCGCAATGGAAAGCCTCCGCTCCGAGGCCGACAAGACCCGCAAGACCATCGACGAACTGGACGAGATGGCCAAGAAAGGCATCACCACTATCAATGTCAACGGCGTCGTCAAAGAACTCGATGTCTATCGTCGCGAACTAGAATCCCTCGCCTCCGGCTACGACAAAGCCGCCAAGTCGCTCGTCAAGGGCGTGAAGGCTTTTGACGAAGCATGGGCCAAGGCCAAGATGGGCAACCTGGAGTCGCTCACCTCGCAGCAGTTGCAGTCGGGCATCAACGGCGGCCGCACCATGCTCACCCGCCTGGGCGACAGCACCGACGACAAGATGAAGCGCTCCGCCATCATGTCGCTGACGGACGAGAGCCAGAAGATACTCGCCCGCCGCCGTCTCGACACCGAGGCGCTCATACAGACGATGGAGCGCGGCGGTGCGGTGGCCACCGAGGTGCTCTCGCGCGAGAAGAAGGGACTGGAGGAGATGCTGCGCCTCGTGCCCCACGGCACGGAGGAGTGGCGCGGCTACAACGACCAGTTGACCAAAGTCACTAAGGGTCTCGACGCACAGACCGAAGCCGAGCGCCGCCTGCGCGGTGAGGTCACTACGCGCGAGGAAGCGCTGCGTGTCGCCTCCGCCAGGGACGAGGCATCGCGCGCCGAGATTATCGCCAACATTAACGAAGAGGCCAACAAGCGCCACCAGGTTGCCGCCACCTGGCAGGCCGACATGGAGCGCGAGGGTGCGGCTATGGCTGAGCTGGGCAAGAAGCGCGACGAGGTGCGCCAGAAAATAGAGGCAGAGAAGCAGGCCCTTGCCGCCGCCGACACCGAGCGCCAGAAGGGCGTCGCCGCCCGCAACGAGGAAATCAAGAAGGAGCAGGAACTTGCCGCCACTCTCAATGAGACGGCCAAGGGGAAGAAGGCGGCCTACGACGAGCAGGTAAAGACGGTGAGCGTTCTCAATAGCGAGATAAGCAAGCTGATGATAAGCATTGCCGATCTCAACGAATCCCAGCAGCAATCCACCGCCGCGACGACAGCCAGCACCGAGGTCGACAAGAAGAAGGCCGAGCTGCAGGCCGAGCTGGCCAAGAAGGAGGCCGAGCGCGATAAGGCGACGGAAGCCCTCGCCAAGGCTGAGGGCGAACTGAAGACCGCCACCGAAGCCGCCAACGAGCAGCAGAAGAAAGCTAACGAGATGCAGTCCGCCTCCACCAAGGCATCGAGGGAAGACCTCAAGGCCAAGAAGATGCTCAGAGGCGAGATAGATAACCTCAAGGTGGACGAAGAAAACCTCACCAAGGCAATGCAGACCCACGGCACCGCAGCCGCCGAAGCCGGCGACCGCGCCAACGCCGCTCTCGCCGAGGAGACACGCATGCGTCAGGAGGCCAAGAACCTGGAGAAGGAGAGCATCGACACCATCAAGCAGAGCATCGCCGTACTGGAGAAGGAAAACCAGACGGTGGCCACCGGCAGCGACGAATGGAAGAAAAACGAGCAGGCCATCGGCGACCTCAACAAGCGCATGGAGAAACTGAAGCAGGAGTCCTCCGAACTGCGCGGCGAGATGATGTCGCTCGACGAAGCTAAAGACCTGGCCTCACGCGCCGGGGGCGACGGCTTCCTGGCCACCGCCAAGCAGATGCAGCAGGCCACACAGCGCCTGCAGCAGTATCGCGACGAACTCATACAGACCATACAGGCCAAGCAGCGCGACGGCGTGGCTACCGATAACGAGGAGCGGGAGTTGAAGGAACTTGAGAAGACGCTGAAAGACCTGCGCTTCGAGAACGAGCACTTCAACATGACGCACCAGCGTATGCGCGAAATCATGGCCAACCCCAAGACGGCCACCGACCTGGATGAGTTGCGTGCCGCCATCAAGCGCGCCGACGGCGAACTCAAGCGCATGGAGCAGTCGTTGGGCAGCAACAACCGCCAGTATAAGGACTTCGCCACCGAGGTGAAGGGCGCCAAGAACGCCCTCAAGGAGATGGAGGGGCAGGCCAAAGCCACCGACTCCGCCTTCGACAAGGCATGGAGCCGCTTCAAGACCTACGTCAGCTTCTATGTGAGCGCCGCCGTGGCCATGCAGAAAGTCGCTGCCACGATGGGCGACCTCATAGACCTCAGCGACAAACTGGGCGAGGTGCGCAAGACCACGGGCTTCACCGCCGACGAGGTGGGCCACCTCACCGGCGAACTCAAGAAGATGGACACCCGCACCGCCCTCAACGGCCTGCTCGATCTCTCCGTAGCCGCCGGTCAGTTGGGCCTCAAGACGGAGGAGGACGTGCTGGGCTTCACCGAGGCCGCCAACAAACTGATGGTAGCCCTGCCCGAAATGGGTAAGGAGGGCGCCACGGAGATGCTGAAAGTGGCACTGGCCACCGGCGAGATAGACAAGATACGCAAGCAGATGGAGCAGGGCCTGATTGAGGGCAGCAGCGCCACCGCCGTGGCGATGGAGAAGGTGGGCTCGACCATCGACCGTCTGCGTGCCAACAGCGCCGCCACCGCCCCGGCCATCACCGACTTCGTGAAGCGCGTGGGCGCCGTGGGCGCACAGTCGGGCATCACCATCGACCAGGTGGCCGCTCTGGGCTCCACGGTGGACGCCCTGGGTATGCGCGTGGAGATGTCGGCCACCGCCCTCTCGCGTATGATTCCCGCAATCAGGAATAATGCGTTTGATGTCGCCAAGGCTATTGGTATGGCTCCAAACGCCCTGAGAGATATGTTTGACGAGGCGGGAGGCGGCATGAAAGCCATGCTCGCCATCTTCCAGCATATCAAGGACGCCGGCATGGGCGAGGACGACATCGAAACAATGCTTGGCCTGGGTAGCATGAAGGAGGTGATGCGCGAGTTGAACCAACAAGGGGCTCGCGCAGGAATTGTGTTCTCTGGTCTTTCTCAAAACGTAGATGTGCTGCGCAAACAACTCGACATCGCCAGCGAGGCGTACAAGGAAAACACAGCCATACAACAGGAGTACCAGAAAATGAATGAGACGACCGCCGCCAAGTGGGCACGTCTCAAGAACCAGTTTGAGGAGATGTTTGTCAGCGATCACTCACAGAGGTTCCTCGGTAGGTTAATCGACGGCCTGCGCAAACTTGTGGACTGGATAGCAGAAGATGGCCCGATAGTGAAGGCGCTGAAAGTGATTGCCGCGTATTGGGCCGCTATGCGCATGGAACTGGGCGCCACCGTGGTGTCCGCTAAAGATGCGTTCAAAAACCTCGCCGCCGCCATCGGCGCAGGCGTCAACCAGCTTGGCATCTTCACGCGCGCCACCGCCAAGGCAAGGGAAGAATATCAGAAGATGGACGCCACCACCAAAGCCAACATCTGGGGTGCTGTGATTACTGCTCTCGGTATGGTTGCTTACAAAATCTACGACGTATTCAGGTCTGCAAAAGAGGCAGCGGCAGAGATCGGTCGCTTCAACGAAAAACTCTCACAGGAGAAGTCCGCCCTGGATGCCCTGTTCGACCCTCTTTATAAAGCCAACGTGGCACAGGAGGAACGCAGCAAACTCATCACCGAAATCAACTCCAAGTACGGCAAGTACCTGGGCTTCATGCTCACGGAGACCAACAGCGCCATACAGTTGGCTGACGCCCACGCCCTTATCGCCAAGCGCATACGCGAGGAAGCCTATGAGAAGCGCATCCTATCACAGGAAGACAGTGTAAGGAAAGAGTACGACGAGGACATTAACGCCCGCTATGGCGGTCTGCAGAGCGGCGCATCGCAGTATGTGAAGGGCAACACGACGGGAAGCGAAGTGGCCGACGCCATCAAGAACTACATTGACCGCAACCTCAGAAATGTCGATAACGACTTTTATCTGGGCGCCCTGCGCGAATCGAACGAGAGCGTGCAGAAGTTGCTTGGCGGTGTTGACAAGTTGGTTGAGCGTATGATAGCCGACGGTAAACTTACCCGCGACGCCGCCAACGGTATGCGTGGCGTTGCGTTCCAGTACCTGTCCGTTGCCAAGGAGCAATCCGTAGCAATGGAAAGAGCCACCGCCAACACACGCTCCGAACTGCGCAGCATACGCAACGGCATACAGGGCGATGTGAACGCCACGCTGAACGATCTTGTAAACGGTGTTAAGAATTTCAACGCACCGCGAGCCGGAGGCGCACCCCTGTTGCCCGTTGCTCCAAAAAACGAGAACGCCCGCCCCTCTTGGGGTGAGCGCATGGCCGGGACAGAGCACAACTGGCAGGGCAACACACAGACGCAAGCCAACATCACCGCGCCGCTCCCTTCGGAGCGCGCTACGGTTGACACCTCAAACATCGAGGAGGTGAGGCGTTATGTGGACGCACAAGACCAGCTTCGCAACTACCTGCAGGCCAATGCGGGCCACATCGACGAGCAGACGCGCAAGACAGCCGAGATGTATCTGGACTCCACCGAGAACGTGGAGAAGTTGCGCAACCTGCTGCCTCACCCAAGAGCCGGCTCCGGGGGCAGGGCAGGCGAGGGCGGTGCCGGCACGAATATCTGGGGCAGCAACGCTCCGGCTGACTCCACCGACTACTCGCTCTTCGACGAGAACGAGTTGGTGGCCCGACGCAATCAGATGGATAAGTTTAAGTCGGCCGTCAAGCCCGACACCGACATCAAGGCCGTGCTCGCCGAGGACGCTGCGCTGATGAAGGCCATACAAAACGGGTTGAGTGCCGACTGGAAGTCGGTCATCGCATGGTACAACACCGAGCGCAAGAAGATAGAGAAGGAGCTGCACAGCGAGCGTTTCTCCACCAACGAGGGGCACAGGATGGCCGACGCCAAGACAGGCCGTCGCCGCAATCCGCTCTACGAATCGGACTACGCACTGGCCGAACTCGACCGCTACTACTCCCGCCGCCAGGAGGCGCTGGAGAAGGCCCGCGCCACAGAGAATATGACGGAGGAGATGTATAACCGCCAGACGGAGATGCTGGAGCAGGAACACCTGCGCAAGCGCAGCGACCTCCGCCAGAGCTTCACTGGGAAACTCGGGCAGGCACAGGAGGCCACCTTCCGCCAGTGGTGGAGCCGTCTGGAGCAGCAGATGGAGCTCGACCACGTGGAGTGGGCCACCGTGGAGGGTGAATGGAACCGCGCCACCGCCGCACAGATTGGGCGCAACAACCTCCGCGCACAACAGGACCTCACGAAGATGAACGACCTCACGGTGAAGCATCTCAACCAAATCGCCAAGATTGTTGACCGCGAGCGACCCTACGACGGCATTACGGCCAACCTGCGCGACAACCTCACGCGGATGGACATCCTCTTCGCCGACATGGATAAAGCCAACGCCGAGGCCATAGGCCCCAACGGCGACGGCACGCGCAAATTCGACGAAGCCGCCTATGTAGCCGCAGGCACCCAGCGCCTCAAATTCCTCCTCACGGAGGCCGAGCACGCCTACGACACGACCATCGACGACGTGCTCCGCCGTATGGGCGAGCAGGGGATGCAGACGCTGGCCGACACCATCGCCGCCAACCCCGCCATGAAGGAGGCCCTCATGGCCCAGCTGCGTAACGCCTACGACGCCGTGCAGGAGGCCATCAAGAAGGAGTCGGCTATGATCAAGAAGCAGACCGACATCTGGTGGGCCGACATCGCGCCCGGGCAGACGGACAGCCGCAAGAGCGTCTTCGACCGCGCCATCTCACAGGTGGGCCTGCAGGAGGACCAGGTGCGCCGCGCCAACACACTCATCGGTGCGGGCTACGCCAGCGAGCGTGTGGCCGACAAGTTGGCCATCACACAGATGCGCCTGCGGCTGCAGATGCAGGAGACCTACTACCTCCGTATGCGTCAAATCGGCGAGGCCCGCATCAAGCAGCTTGAGTCCGAGGGCCGTATGGAGGACGCCGCCCACCTGCGCCAGAGCCTCAATCTGGCCAAGGTGGAGGAGATCAAGAAGCTGGAGGAGCAGCGCGTGGCCATCGCCAATCAGTTGGCCGAGAGTCAGGCGAAGCTCTACAAGGAGTTGAAGTCGTGGAGCGACTTGCTAACGAGCGGCCTCACGTCCGTCTTCGAGGCCATGAACACGGGCAATAAGGAGTATTACAACGAGCGTGCCAAGTTGGAACTGCAGGGCCGTCAGCCCGACGTGGAGGGTAACGATATCAACGAGAAGCAGACCTACGTCATCATTGAGGATGCTGGCACGAGCGACGCCACCGCCCACTACGAAGAGCTCGACGCCCTCGCCGCCCTGGAGCGCCAGCACCAGATTGAGCGCGACAACGCCACGAGTGATGCCTGGAAGCAGGTGATGGACGACATCAACATGAAGATGAGCGAAACCATCACCGACCAGCTCAACGCCATGTTGCAAAATGCCGCTACGGAGGCGAATACCAGCGCCACGCTGGCCAACACGCAGGCCCTCTACGCACTGACGCTCGCACTGGGTGGCGGCACGACCGGGGAGATGCTGGACGCCGCAGAGTTGCCCAACCTGGTCACGCCGCCCTTCATCGACTCGCCGGAGAAACTTAATCAGGCTATGTCCAACCTGGAGACGTACACCGCCGCCTACACCGAGCAAAGCATTGCCGCACAGGAGAGTATTGCTGCCGCGCTCCCGTCGGGCGAGGGTGGCGCCGGTGGCGGTGGCCTGCTGATGAATATCAGCGACGAGCAGGTCACTGAGAATGTCAACAAGATGGGCACGCTGGCCACAGAACAAATCAGTGCCAGCGATCTGGTAACAAAGAAACTCTCGAAGAACGCAGGACAACAGGCCAAGGACCAGAACCAGGCTGACACACAGATGGTGAAGGGCACCAAAAACGCCTATGCCGTCATGACTGCTGCCGCCAATATGTATGGCATCGCCTACCAGGCCATGAGCAACGACAACATGGACACGGCGCAGAAGTTCGAGATGATTGCCATACAGGCTGCCGGCAACGCCGCCATCACTGCCCTGACGGCCGATTTCTCGGAAAAGACGGGTGAGGTAGAAGGCTCTCTGCCCGCCATCCTGGCCAAGTGTTTGGGCATCAGTCCGATTTGGGGCACCATCCTCTTCGCCGGGCTCTCCGCGCTCCTGGGCGGCATGATGGGTATGGCTGCCAGCGCCGTGGGTCAGAGCAAGTCCGAGATTGCCCAAGTCACAGGAGCCAACAACAGCAACACAACCACGTCGCGCCCCAAGATGAACGTCGGCCGCTTAAAGACCGGTATGCTGACCTACGCCGAGGGCAACGTGGACGCCTTCACCGACCCAGCCTCGCTGACACCCGGCCGCAGCTACAACGTGGACGGCGCCGACGGCCGCACCTACCACGCCCGCTACACCGGCAGCAATCCCGGCACGCATATCACCAGCGGACCGGAGTTTCACCTGGTGGGCGAGAAGGGCAGTGAGGCCATCATCGACGCCCGCACCACGCGCAACATACGCATGAACGAGCCGGAGATATGGCGCGCCATCAAGACACTCTCCGGAGGAGCGGCGCACAGCGGCTACGGACGTGTGGCAGGACGCGGCATGAGGGCCTTCGCCGACGGCAACATCGACGACCTCGACGACCTCGACGTGGCAGCAGGAGGCGACGCCACGGGCGGCAGCGGCATGGGCAAGGATCAGATGATTGCCCTCCAGCAGGCGCTCGACCGCAATAGCGCCGTAATGGAACGCCTGGAGGCCAACGGCATCCATGCCTACTTCGACACCTTCGGCAAGGGCGGTCTGGTGAATACCTACGACGAGGCGAAAAAGGTGCTGGCGCGTCACGGTGAAGCGTACTAAGAAAATGCCCTTGACATCGGATGGAGAACGCAGTAACTTTGTAACAAGAAAAAGCTGGCGCGGCCAGCCCGACCAGTTTAAACCGGACCAGAAGAACTATGCTCATCACAACCCAAAACGAAATCATCTCCATGATGCCCACAGCGCGCTGGGATAAGCCGCAGGAGCTCTTCGGCTACATCGAAGAAGAGGAAGCCGTGGCACTAGAGCCGCTGCTGGGCTCCGCCCTCTACCGGCACGTGCTCGCCGAATACGACCGCCTGCGTGCCGCCTACACCGACATCACCGCCACCACCGTGCGCCCCACCGGCAAAGCCAAGGAGGACGCCCGTCTGGCTCACGCCGACGTGACGGAGCGCCTGGAGCAGATACAGCAGGGCAAATACCGCGAGACGTTCGTTACCCCGACGCCGGGCGAGAAGAGCGTTCCGGAAGAAGATATGGCCATGATCAAGCTCATCCGCTACTGTCAGCAGATAGAGTTCTATCAGATGCTGGCCCACAAGGCCGGACTGCTCGGAGTCAGCTTCAACGGCGGCGGCGGCTTCAACAGCGTGTCGGCCGAGGGCTATGACCCCGCCGACGACAAGCAGCGCGAAGAGATGCGCAAGGACGCCTGGATGAGCGCCGGGCGCAGCACGGACAGCCTGCTGCTCTACCTCGAAGCCGACGCCAAGGGCGCACAGCGATGGACCAAACTCTGGCGTGAAGCGGATGCCTTCTACCTCCACAAGGACCTGCTGTTCCAAACAGCCAAGACACTCAACGAGTTCCTCGACATCAAGGGCGAGCGTAAGGCTTACGTGGCACTGGTGAGGGACATCCGCTTCTGCCAGAACGCCAAGTTGGAGCCCAATATCGGACTCAAGTTGCTCAAGGCCGCCATTGCCTACGCCAACGAGGGCACGCTACCCGAGCCCGCAGAGGGCGAAGATGTGTCCGAGGACGACCGCAAGGAGGCTATGGGCACCCTCGTGGAGAAACTGCGCATCGCACTGGCCTTCTACACCGAGGCGCGCCGCGTGAGCCTGGAGCCCGCCCGCGAGAAGCTGGCGCGCCGCGACTCCACCGTGGATGCCGACCAGGCGCTTGCTCAGGCGTGCCGCTTCATCGGCGAGCATCTGCGCGAGTTGGGCGAGGCTGCTGTGGGCACACCTATATATACACACACGCAGGCGCGTAAGGAGCAGGAAGAGCGCGACCGCACCGACGCGGAAGCCGCACAGGAGCGACGCCGCAGGGCCGCGTGTGAGCAGCAGCGCAAGCACCTGTTTACGGCCTTCCCGGCCTCTGCCAGGTCCGTGGAAACGAAGTAACCGGATTTGCCCTTGACAAGCGAATGACGCTGTTGTAATTTTGTAGTGTAAGTTGAACCCGGCCTTCGGGCCATAAGAAAAAGAGTATATGCTGAAAACTTATTTTGAAGAGACCTTCTACGATATGCAGGTCGATGTCGCCCAAAAGTATGCGGAAGGCATCCGTGCCGCCCTGCTGGCAGGCGTCAGCTTCGAGGGCCAGAAGAAGCCGGGCTTCTTCCTGTCGTCTAAGCGCGGCTTCGAGGACAAACTCTACGTGGGCAACATCCACCGCATTGAAGACCGCCTCTACTACCGCGACGAGCAGCTGACCGATGACGACCAGATTATCAACGTCGTTGTGATGGACGGCCCTGTGACCCGCGACGGCGACGGCTGCAGCTACGGCTCGAAGGACCATCGCGACCAAATCCTCTACGCCAACACCATCCCGCAGGTGGTGGGCCACGTATTTATCATCAACACGCCCGGCGGCGCCGCCAGCGCCCGCATCGACTACGAGCAGGCCATCGCCGACTGCCGCGAGAAGGGTAAGCCCACCGTGGCGTGGGTGGATGGCCTCTGCTGCAGCGCAGGCCAGTTGCTCGCTTCGCTCTGCGACCGCACGGTGGTGATGAACGGCCGTCACACGATGGGCTGCATCGGCACAATGTGCGCCTTCTGGGGTGTGGCCAACAACACCGTGGATAAGAATGGCTACCGCTACATCGAGTTGGTGAGCGTCACGTCTCCCGACAAGAACGCCGAATACCGTGAGGCCACGGAGGGCAAGCCCGACAAGCTGCAGGGCGAGCTCGACCGCCTGGGCGAGGAGTTTCGCGCCACGGTGCGCGTCAACCGCCCCCTCGTGAAGGAGGAGCACCTGACGGGCAAGACCTTCGAGGCACAGGAGGTGATGGGCGCCCTCGTGGACGAAATCGGCGACTACACCCGCGCCATCCAGTGTGTGTTTGACCTCGCCAACGAGACCATCCCCGCCGCCCGCTTTGTCACTCCCGACGGAGAAGCAAAGCCCGGAGAGCAGCCCGGGGGAGAGGAGCAGAAGGACCTGAAAGAGCTGAACGAGCAGCAGAAGCAGGCGCTCGCCAACAGCCAGGGCAACATCATGATTGCCGACGGCGGCCACCTCAAGACCGAGGTGCCGACCATGTTTGGCCCTGAAACCAAGGAAGTAGCAACCCCTAAAACCAATACCGCCATGACAGACGAAGAGAAGAAGAAGGCCGCCGAAGCCGAAGCAGCCCAGGCCGCCGCTCCTGCAGCGCCCGCCGACGAGACGGAGCAGCCCGCAGGCGAGGAACGGCCCGCAGGTGGGGAGGCACCCGCAGGCGAGGAACAGCCCGCCAACGAGGAGCAGCCCGCCGGAGAGGAAGCGCCCGCCGGAGAGGAAGCACCCGTCGGAGAGGAAGCACCCGCCAACGAGGAGCAGCCTGCCGGAGAAGAACAGCCCGCAGGTGAGGAGGCACCCGCCGGAGAGGAAGCACCCGCCAACGAGGAGCAGCCCGCCGGAGAGGAAGCGCCCGCCGGAGAGGAAGCACCCGCCAACGAGGAGCAGCCTGCCGGAGAAGAACAGCCCGCAGGCGAGGAAGCTCCCGCCAGTGAGGAAGCCCAGGCCCAGGCCGAGGCTGAAATCGACCGCATCAACGATGCCCTGCACAACGCAGAGACACTTGTGGCCGAGCGCGACCAGACCATCGCCGAGCGCGACAAGACCATCGAAGAGATGAAGAAGACGCTGGCCGACAAGGAGGCTGATTTCAACGCCAAGATGGAAGCCCTCACCATCAAGGTGAAGGGTCTCGAAAAATCTCTGGCCGAGAAGGAGGCTGAAATCAAAGAGCTCTCCGGCGCTCCCGCCCCGATGGTGGACGCCGGCGCAGGCGTTCCAGCCGGCAACGGCACAGGTAGCGCCCCCGCCCCTAAAAAGGCCCGCATCTCGCGCAGCATGAGCTACGAGGAGATTCGTGCCGCCGTGCAGAACGACAACTAAAAAACCAACTCTAACAAACCCTATTCATTCACCCTTTAATCCATTACTATTATGGCTTACGCACTTTCCATCACCGACATCCAGACAGTGAAAGAGCAGATTCACGACGAGTTGATCACCACCGCCTACCTGCTCACCGACTCCATGTTCGCCGACCTCGGCTTCATGGTGACAACCGATGTTGAAAACATCGACGTGTGCTACCTCTTCCAGCGCAAGGGCCTGCAGGCTCGCCACTACACCGTGGGCAACGTGAAGAGTTCGCAGCTCGGTAAGATTACGGACAACCCCGCAAAGGTTGAGCCCTACTATCTCCACAGCAGCGACTCCATCGAGCGCTACCGCGAGAAGGGCCCCTTCAACGCCGCCAACGGCGCAGACGAGGCCAAGCTGACGCAGCACAACCTCAAGTTGCTCTCCGGCAACTGCGCTGAGGACGTCCGCGCCAACGTATTCTTCGGCAACAAGGCCAACCGCAGCCTGCCCGACACCGCCGCGAATCAGGTGCTCCTGGGCCTGTCTCTGTTTGACGGCATCTACACCATCATTGCCAAGCGCAAAACCGATGGCACCATCAGCACCGGCAACAAGAACCTGATTGTGACCGGCGACATCACCGGCAAGACCGCCGTGCAGGTGTACGATATGTTCACCGCCTTCTACGGCAGCTTGTCCCCCGCTCTCAAGAAGCCCGAGCAGACGCTGTATATCCTCGCCGCCGACGACTTCTGCCGCAAGGTGGTGAAGGGCTACATGACCACCTATCCTCAGCTGGCTCCCACCGTGCTGCAGGCAGGCTGGAAGTTTGCTGAGATGCCTAATGTGGTGCTCAAAACTTCCAGCGCTATGGGCACGGGCGGTCAGCTCATCGCCACCCTGGAGAAGAACATCGAGTTCATCTGCGACACCCGCGAGAGCGCTGCCAAGGTGCGCATCGGACAGGTGCAGACCGACCTCTCGCTGTTTGACTACCAGGTGAACGGCGCTGCCACCATGCGCATCCGCAGCTTCGACGCTGACGTGTTCGCCACCAACGACGCCGTCAACACGGTTCCCGACCTGCCCGCAGGTCAGTATGTGGCTGACATCTTCACCGTCGGCTCCAGCGACGAGACCGAGGGCACTGCAGCCGTGACCAGCGGCCAGAAGGACCTCTACGCCGAGGGCGACATCATCACCGTGACGGCTACACCCAAGACCGGCTTCAAGTTCGCCTCTTGGAGCGACGGCACCACCGCCAACCCCTACAACTACAAGTTCGGAGGTGGCGTGAAGAATCTCGTTGCCAACTTCGAGGAAGAGTAAACGGCCATCAGGGAGCGCGGCGGGCTTGCCCGTCCTTTCACTTGCGAGCAGCCCGCCGCCCCTGCGTTTTTGACCCGCAAAGAAAATCCTATTAACCCAAAAAACAGAGAATACTATGGCATTGTCTTGTATCCCCAAAAGTGTGCTTTCCAACGCACAGTGCACCGAGAATCGCGCCGGTGTGAGCAACCACCTGTATGTGGTGCCCTTCGACTCGGACCACATCGCATCCGTCGTTCCCGACGATGAGAAGAACCAGTATGTCGTGACGCCTGCCGGTGGCGCCAGCGCCGCCCTCCAGGGCATCCGCATCGACTTCAAGAGCCAGACTGGCCAGGCCACCAGCGAGGACAACGGCACCGGCAAGGGCTGGAGCGCCTCCCTCACCGGCCGCGTCGAGCAGAACATCGACCAGATGGCCCACACTTCCCGCATCCTGCACAACAGCAATAAGTACCTGTACTTCATCGCTACCGGTCGCCAGGTGGAGGGTAAGCCCGTGTACATCATGGTCGGCAACGAGAACGGCGAGGTGGATTTCTCGGTGACAGGCGACACGGGCGTGGCAAGCACCGACGATCACGGCCTGACGTTCACCATCACCTGTGGTTTCATGGTATATCCGCAAACTGTGTTTGTCGGTACCATCGAGCAGGAGGACGCCGAGTAAGCGCTCAATCTCAACAACACGAAGGCTCAGGTTCCACACGGGGAGCCTGGGCCTTTCTTTTGGTTTAAAGTTTAAATTTAAAGTGGGTTATGAAAATCATTGAGCCCTGCTGTGCACAACGGCACTTGAGAGAGCTCCGCGACAGCCTCGGGCGCAACGGAGAGAAAGAATTTACGGCCTACGGCGACGTGGCGCTGACAGAGTTGCTGCCCGCCTTGCTGACGCGCTACTGCGAGACGGAAATGCTGATTGCCGCACCCGCCTTCCCAGACCAGGCCGCAGATATCATTGGCGTGTGGCTGCGACGCCGCCGCGCACGCATGGACGGACAGGGCACGATGCCCTATGTACGCCGCCTTACCCTCGTAGGCGACCTCTCACCCGAGGCTTCACCCACGGTGAGCGGATGGATCCAGGACAACCCCTTCGGCGAACAACTGGTGCTCGTACACCGCGAGCAGAAGGAGACGGTCATCCTGCTGCCCGACTTCGCCATCACAGGCCCGGTGAATATGCGCTACAGCGAGCGCTTCACCGCCACCGCCACCGTCAAGAGCGAGCGCATCGCCGCGCTCTGGTCCGCGTTCAGCGCTCCGGCAGGCGCGCAAAAAGAAAGCGCTCCGCAGGAGAAACCCGCAAAGCGCTCGAAGAAGGCCGCCGGAATGGCGAAAAAGCGGTCTTAGTCTTTAGGTGTTATACAGCATCTGCAGACCCATGCGGCACTGAATCTTGAAAGAGACGTCAGTGTCCGCTCCGCTGCGCTCCACGGTGCAGTGGTAGGCGTCGGGCGTGGCCTGAACAAAGGCCCGCTGCCCGCCGCGGAAGGTGAGCAGCAGATGGCACGGCGTGCGCTCCAAAAGGAGCAGGGTGCCCCATGTCTCCGGGTCGCGATCGTCGGCCTCACAGGAGACCGTAACAGTGTGGAGACGACCGGAGACGCTGTCGCCCTCGTTGTCCTTCGCCTTGCCCGACCCGCTTGTGATGGGCACCAGTAGCCCGCCGTCAGCGGCGGCACGCAGGCCGATAACAATGGCGTTGGCCAGCTCCGGGGCGTCGTCCGACGCAAGCGGTGGGAAGTCCGTCGCGTCGATGACCGGCGACATCTGCCAGGAGCGGAAGCCCGGGTCGAAATCGGCGACCGGTATGGCGGTGACAGCCATCAGGTCGTCCAAGACAAATTCCTGACAAGAGTTCATGGTTTAATCCGGTGGGTTGGTGGCAGGGTTGAGCAGGAAGAAGCCGCCGTTGGGCGTGCGCAAAACGCCGTCACGGGCCGCCAACACTACGATGGTGCCCGTGCCCACGGTGCAGACCTCTCCCGCAATCATGTTGAGCGGCGCCAGGGGCGCTACGTCCGCTGTCGCCTGGGGCGTGGCCTCAAGCGACAGCACAGCCTGCAGTTCGGGCTGCACGGTGGCAACCGGCCCTGCGACCACCTCCACCACATTGGCGGAAGCGGAGGGGGTAGGCTCTGTTGTCAGCGTGGGCGAGGCCACAAGCGCGATGGTGATGACGAGGCACGACATGACTTAGACGGCGTTGAGGTATCCGATTTCAACCTTGGCGATACTGTTGCGCACGCCGTCGTCGGCGTGGGCGTCCACAATCTTGGCGGTGGCCACAACAAACACCTTGTTGTTCTCTTTGAGTTTGGCGGTGTTGGCGATGACATACCACACGGTGCCTTCTGTAGGCTCTCCGCCCTCCTCTGCAGGCGGGATGGTGACGGTCTCGCTGTAGATAATGACGTCGGTGGGGTCGCCGGCCTGCGGGGTCTTGCGGCCGAAGATGCTGGAACTACCAGCCTTCACCTCAATCTCGAACTCGTCGTCGTCCATAGAGAATCCGGGAGCCTTCAGCGTGAGCGCGAACTTCACTTCGTCGCCCTTGTAAAAATTAGCAGTTTGTGCCATAGGGGTTATTGATTAGGGGTTAATGGTTAATGGTTCAGGGTTATATTGCAAAAATATCCCTTTTGGCAGCAAATGTCAAGGGCAGATTGCGACTAGCCCGACGCACGCGCAATAAAGCGGGCACGGCGCGCGTTATCCTGCCGGCAATAGTGCCGCAAAGAATCAACTGAACAAAAAAACAAAACCCTTGTGAAGCACATCTTCATGACGGCGCTGGCAGCCGACGGCACGGAGGTACACAAACGCACGTTTGAAGGCGCCCCTGTCAGCCGCAACAGAATCACGACGTACAAGGGCGCCTTCTTTTCGAGCGACGGCGACATCTGTCAGGAGAGCCAGGGGCTCACCGTGGAGAGCGCGTGGGCAGGAGAGGACGTCTATAACTTTTAGGCTTCCTCGCCAGCCTCAGTTTCGGGCTCAGGCTCAACATCCTCGGGCACGAGGGCGTCAAGGCGGGCAATCTCGGCCTGCGCAGCATTGATCTCGGCACGAGCGGCGTTGTTGGCAGCATGGAGATTGTCGGGGTTGTAGGGCAGGGTAGCCTTGAGGGTGGGGTACTTCTTCATGAGGAAGTCCAGCAGGGCTTCATGATTCTTGTGGTCGCGGTAGTCCACGGCGGCCAGCGCGTTCTCGGCGTTGGCAATGATGGTGTACTGCTCGTTTTTCTTCTCCAAAATCTGATTTTGTGTCATAGTGTTTTGAGTTTTAGGTTAAACTTGCGTTTCAGTCTCGCTTTCTTACTGTATTCGGGCTTGCACTGCAGGCAGTGGCGGTGCTCGTTGTAGGTGAAGTAGCACCACCAGTCCGGGTGGAGCATCTCGCGCAGGCGCTCCAGCCGCCCATAGTCCGTGCGGTTCTTGAGCATCCCGCTATAGGAGTTGAACGACGATTGCATCTTGTCAATCATCTTCTCCTTGTTGCAGCACCGGTTGAGGTCGTGGATGCGGCAGACGGCGCGGTAGTAGGTGTCGCGGTTGAGGTGGATGCGCCCCACTTTGATGTGACTGCCCAGAAACTCCAGGCCGTGCTCGTAGGGCTGGTCGTAAAACTTCTTCTCGTTGAGTCTTATGCCCTTGGCGGCCAGCCGCAGGCGCAACTCGGGCATCAGCGACAGAGCGAAGGCGTGTTGCTCCAGCGTCACCACCTCCGTGCAGTCGTCCATGAAAAGCGTGGAGGGGATGCCGCACTCGTCGTTGAGCCAGGCAATGTCGTCGTTAAGATAAAGCCCCATGCCCACCTGAGATGGCAGGCGACCGATGGGCGTGCCAACGCCCGGCGCCTTGCCAAACAGCGACTTCTCCGGGTCGATGTGCTCCTGCCAGAGCTGCACGGGCGAGCGGCGCTCGCAATGCGCCGCCGGGTTGCAATGAACGCAGATGGTGGCCAGCCACTTGAGGAAGTCGGGCATATCCTCGTCGTAGCGGCTGATAATGTCGTCGCGGTTGTCGTCAATCAGGCTGTGGAAGCACTGCTCAATCTTGACGCAGAGGGCGTTGGGGAAGAAGGCTTTGAGGTCCCACTTGATGATGCGGCAGGGGCGTGTGTAGCCCTCGCTCACCTCACAGATGTCGTCGATGACGCGGTTGATGGCCGCCTGCTGCCCCATGCCCTTACGGTTGTTGTAGGTGCGTGGGTGCAGGGTGGCTTCAATGTAGGGGGCGAGAGTGTCGCACAGCAGATGGTCGGCGATGCGTCCCTCGAAGGATGTGGCAAAAATCTCCCGCCACTTGGGAATATAAACCAGGAAGGCGTAGTTACGATCGACGCGAAACGACTTATCCTGGAGTTCGTGCATCAGGCGCACCAGGTTGGGCACCCACATCAACTCGAACTCACAGCAGTCTCGGCCATAGCGCTTGTTGCGCCGGGCTTCGCGCATCGTGGATTCAATCCAGGAGAAAAACGTAACGTCCGTCATAACAACCCGAAACTCTTATGATGCAAAAGCCAGTTTAAGCCAAATCGAGAGAGCAACAACCTGATTCGAGTTGTTCACGTTGTTGTTGTTGAGGTTCCTGTTGTTGCCGTTGAAATTCCAGGCGTTATTCGTGTTGTAGCGCTGCGCAAACCAACGATTCGAGGACACCTCCGGTGCTTTGTTTATAATACCGTAAATGACGGTAGCACCTCCTTTTGCTATGATTACTGGCACTGACATGAAGCACTGCAAATGTTTAGTCTGTGAACTCCTCATGCACATGGCCTTTCATAGAGCGAGACGCACTGCGCCACCGCGCTGCGCCTTCCTGTATTCTCTCCAGACGTTCGGCAACCTCCAGTTTGTGTCTGTCCGACAACAGGTGTTGACACAACTCAAACGAGGTGAGTATCCTGCTGTAGGCAGCAAGCATCAGATAGATGTGCTCCAGGCGCACCTCGGGGCACTCAAGCCCCACGGTGAGGTGAGCAATCAGGTCATAGCACGCCCGGCGCATGATGGCGGGTGCGCCGTCGGCGCGCTCGAATTTCGGGATATTGGGCCAAGCCTCCTGCAATGTCTGCAGAATGTGCTTTGCGTCCACCATGATGCTTAATTTGTCGCGTGATGCTTTGTTGCTGCGATTGGGGTTTGCCATAGTCTGTACTTCTTTTCCTTTTTTCAGGCCGGCCTATGGGCCGGCATTTTCTTTCGTTTCCTCTATACCTTATATATATTATATATTATAGTTTTTTTTGGATGCCTCCACCGAGCCCGAAGGCATCGGTGGAGAGCATTTAAGGATTACAAAGTCGCTGTCGCGACTTACAAAAGCGAGAGAGCAACAACCTGAAACGAGTTGACCACGCCGCTGTAGCTGAGGATCCTGCCGAGGCCGCTGAAATACCAGGCGAAATACGTGAAGTAGCGCTGCGCAAACCAACGATTCGAGGAATTGGCGAAGATCATCTTGCCGGCCTTGGTCTGCACGGCGTTGATGATGGCCAGGTTTTTATCCTCGTGGGTGAGTACGGCTTCGTCCACGCCCATGAGGTGCGCACCCTGCGCCCAAGCCCAGTTGAGGGCGGGGTACATAGCCTTGGTGCCTCCGGCCTTGGTGGGCACGGTCATCGGGCCGTACTTCTCCGTGAGCTCGACGGCGTCGGGCAGAGCGAAGGCGCCCACCTTCATGTCGGCGAGGATTCCGAACTCGCCGCGCAGATAGGCATCATAGGTGCCGTAGTAGGCGCGGATGTCGGCAGCGAAGGGCGACGACTGGAACTCAGAGAGCTTCATCGGGTCGGTGTTACCGGCCTCGCTGTGCACGGCCACATTAGCGGACAGTGTGCGGCCGTTGGTGCCCCAGTGGGAGGCTGCGCCCTCAAAGTTGAGCAGGCCGCGATAGTTGGTGGACTTGCCGTTGACCTTGCGGTAATTGTCGCTGGCGGGCATATCACCCCAGGAGATGTGGGTGAGACCGGAGCAGTTGTAGAACCGGTAGTCGGTGCAATCGTCGCGCTGAACGATGACGCGGTTGTTGTCCTCGTCGGCGCGTGCCCACCACTGTGCGACGGTAGCGGCCGGAGCGCTCAGTTCTGCCAGCTTGGCCTCAATAGCGGCGGTGCAGGCAGCGGCAGCCTCGGCGAGCGTCGTGGCCGTGTAGGTGAAGGTGATGCTTGTGGTCGTGTCCCAGTCGGGGAGGCCAAAGCGCAGGCCGATGGTCTTCTCGTGCGCCTCGCCGTCGAGCACGGCGTCCGTCCACGCATACAGGCTCACGCCGAGATATTTCAGCGAGGGCAGGCTGGTGACGTTGCCGCGCAGCACGCACCAGCGGCCGTCGCGGTAGTAGCAGACAAAGGGGCCCTCGTAGGTCCAGTCGGCGGGCACGAGGGCGCGGTCGTAGCCCTCACGGCGGATGGCAACGCGCTGGCCGTCGGCGTCCTTATAGACGACGTCGCCGAAGACCGGCGTGTCGGTGGTGGGCACGTTGACGCCGTCGAAGCGTGTTTCGTTGCCCTCCTTAATGTTGGCCACACGGCTGGCTGCCGTGGGCTTGCCTGCGGCGTTGTAGCCGGCCAGGTCGTTATACTGTTCAATCTGTTTCATAGCAGGAACTTTTAACTATAAACTATAAACTATAAACTCTACACTTTAATTCAGCGGCACCCAGTCGGAGGTGGAGCCGGTGAGCGTGGCGGCCTTATAGATTTTCTTTGAGGCGCGGTCGAAATACTCCTGACCGACACGACGCGGACAGCCGTCCCACACGCCACTCTTCTTCTCGTCCCAGTTGGTGGGCACGTTGGCGGCACTCGGAGCGCCCGCCGTCTTGCTCTCCAGGCGATCGGGAGCACCATACGACAGCACATCTTTGGCCTCGATGCTCTGCACCTTGAGAGCGGGCAGCACGGCGTTGTCGTTGCCGGTAAGCAGGGTCAGCACGGCGCGCTGCTCCAGACACAACTTCACCAGGGCTTCGGCCACCACGGAGAGGCTGACGTCGAGCTTCACCTTGGCAATCTGCGAGAGGGCGTCGGCCACATTCTGCGAATAGGTGGAGCGGAAGTAGGCTTCGCCCTCGGCGCCCTCCTTCATCTCAATGCCGCAGTCGTTGAGGACGTAGCGCGTCTTCTCCAGCGTCACGGTGGCAGTGGCGGGCGTGGCCAGCTCGTAGCGCACCGCACCGGCGATGGCTTCGGCGTTGGTGTCGATATACGAAATAACCTTGCCCTCAATAACGAAGGTCTGCGCGCTGCCCTCAATGGCCACCTGGCCACCGTCCTTCATGGTGGGGATGGTGAGCGAGTGCTTGTAGGACTCCTCGTCCTCCTGCAGCTCGTTGACCCAGGCGGGAGAAGCGATGCGGGCCACAGGGTCAATCACCGTCATCTGTGTGTCGGAGATGCGCGTGGCGCGTGTGGCGGCGGCATTGCTGCCCGTGCCCACAATGAGGAACTTGCCGGTGCCGTTGGGTGCGGCGGTGAAGAGCGCAGCCAACGAGATGATGTCGCCGCTGTCCTCCTCGTCCTGCGGGTCAATGAAGCGGTCGTACCAGTCCTCCCAAGCGAGGTGGGCGCAAGTGTCGGCCCAGGTGATGCCGCTGATGATGAGCCAACCGGCGCCGGGGGTGACGTAGGTGCGGTAGGTTTCGTCGTTGTAGGTGACGTCCTCGTAGGCGCACTCCACGCCGGCATTGGCGCTGGTGGGCACGCCGTTGGCAAGGGCCTGGAAGCGCACCGTAGCGTCCGTGATGTTCACGCCGTCGCGGTCGGTGAGCAGCAGGCCGTTGTTCTTGGTGGCGTCGCCGAAGGCGCCCAACTCCAAGTGGGGCACAGGCACGACGTAGGCGTTGCCCAACTGTGTGGCCACGCCGCCGTCGGCCACGAGGCGCAGCAGGTTGTAGCCGGAGGTCTTCAGCGCGTCACACTTGAAGTCGCTCTTGGCCACGATGTCGCTCAGGATGCCGCCGTAGGCGGTGTCGATGGGGTCGTCGCCCGCCGTGGAGCGGATGGTCTGCGCCCAGTTGTTGCTTACTTCGCTGACATCCTCCTTCCACGAGGTGAGGTTGCCGGCGTTCAGGTCTTCATAGTCACCCTCTTTGTGTGCAAGGAGAGCGATGACGTCCTTCATCAACTCGTCGTGGTACGCTTCGAGGCGCTGGACGTTCAGCAAATCTTCTTTTGCCATAGCAATTTTAGTTTAGGGGTTAAGGATTCGTTAGGGGTTGTAGTTGCGGACGATGTTGCGCACCTCCTCCTCGGTGGCGATGGCCGGTTCGTCGGGATTCGAGCGCGGCGTAATCTCGGCGCCGGTTGGTGCTTCGTGGCACTTCAGGCGAAATTCCTGGGTCTCGCCTGCGGCGGGGATGTTTACCACCATGTTCTTTTCGGTCACATGGCTGTCAACGGGTTTCCATTCGAGGTCGGCGTTGATGCGCGTCTCAGTGTAGAGCACCTGTGTGCCTTCCTTGGCGAAGGTGAGTTGCACCACATGGCCGCCTGTAAAGGAGTCGGACACATGGTCCGCACCTTCTTTGTGAAAATTCAATGCTGCCATAAGTTATGGGTTTGGGTTAATAATTCACGGTTATGCCTCGGGTGTGTAATTGCGGACCACGTCGCGCACCTCCTCTTCGGTAGCCACTTGTGTCTTGGAGGCGTCGGCCATCTCCACGGACGTCACAGCCCATGTGTCCTGAGGTGAGCCGGTCAGCGTCCAGAGGCGTCCGTTGAAGAAGTAATACATCGAGAACGTGCTGCCGTTCTCTGTCACGGTGGCCGGGATGTAGCCGGTGGGTGTTGCGTCGGTCGGAACGAGCACCAGCGACTTGTTGTTGCCGTAGCGCGTGCGCATTGCGGTCAGCGCAGCGGCCATCTGTTCGCTCACGGTTGTGGAGACTTGGTCGGCGCTGAACTCGGTCACAGCAAGCACTTTGCCGTCCACGCTCTGCAGGATGCGCTCCACGTCGCCCTTGTCGTAAGACAAGTAGCGGGGGTCTACGTTTGTTTGGTTTTTTGCCATAGCGGTATTTTTTTGGTTAAGGGTTAATGGTGCAGGGTTGTACTACAAAGTTAATATATTACCGACGCGATGTCAAGGGCAAATTTGCCATGCGCGTGCAAGGCGCGTCAAGACGCCGTATTTAGAGGGGGATTAAACCATAGACATACATCCACGCGGCGGAGAAGAGATGAGCGCCGCCGGCGGCCTGACTACCATAACTCATCACCGTAGTCCACCACACGCCATAGGCTTCGTCGCTGCCCGTTCCGCGCGAACTGGCATTGCAAAGCAATATCCACTCGCAAGCCTCTCCGGAGATGAACGAGGGGAGGCCGACACCCCATCCCATATCGCCAAGTCTGGCCAGCCCTGCAAAGTGAATCTTCCACCACTTGTCGTAGATGTCCGACGTGGCGTTGACCACGCGGTAGTGGCTGTCTATATACTGGAGGGCTACGTTCGGTTGTGTGTACGCCCAATCGTCAACAAGGGTGCTGTGGCCCAGACGGGCAGCATAACTAACCCAGTCTGCGTTGCCCGTCTCGCCGCCTATCGAGAGCGCCACCTGATTGGCGTACCAAGGCAGAGGGATGTATATCTCGTTGTAGTAGTCCACGCCGTCGGTGTAGTCGTCCGCGTGTTCTTCTGACGCCAGTCGTTCCAGTTCGAGTTTGATGCTGTCATATGTTTCTGTACCCCAAATGGCCGCCTCACCAGAGAAGAAAATCACGTTGCTTCCAGCCTTGTCGAGATTGAGAATCCATCCCTTGCGCTGTTTGTAGGTCCCGGTAGTGCTATCCACGTACCAGTCCTCTGTCTTGCCCCAAGAGACGTAGTCCTTTACATTCTTGGCAGTGATGACGCGTGCGGTGTTTTTGAGGAAGCCTCCGAACACGCCGGTCTCCATCTTCACATTGCCGGCACTATCGACGGCGAACGGCGCGGCAGATGGCGCTTCACCGCCGGCCCAAATCATGTAAGTGTTGCCGTCGTTCTCGTCCTCTACCTTGCCAAAGCCACCTGCGGTGACATTGTTTTCGTCGACGATATAGTATTGGGCGCCGGTGAGCACCTCGATGTTGGCGTTCTTGGCCACCAACTGCGTAAAGAAGGCAGCGGTCTGGTTGGTGGCAATTTCGGCGAAAGCGCCCTTACCCAACGGAATGCCGGAGGACTGCGGCGTGAGGCTGCTGGCGGCCATTGCTGCGTCAATCTGGCTCTTGGTGGTCTCGCCACCGCCCTCGTAGTCGGCAATCGCCTCGTTCAAGTTGGCGATGGCGGCAGCCGTAGCCACGAACGACTCCGTGCACCGATACATGATCCATCCGCTATCATAGCCGTCGCCATTCTTGGCGCGCACGGCGACATAGTCTTGCGAGTTGAGCACGCCGACGCGCTCTGCCGCGCCGTCCGAAGCGCAGAAGTAAATACATCCGGCGATAAGCCTGCGGTACACCTTCGACGGACCTCCTGCGGCGCCCTGCGGGCCCTGCTGGCCTTTCTTGTCATTCTCGCTCAGACACCAGTCGGAGCATTTTTCGCCCACCTCCAGTTTGACGCGGCTCACGGAGACCGTGCCGCTGGTTCCGCAGCCTTTCACTTGGAGGTACACCTTGCCGTCCCACGCGCCGTGGCCGCTGGCGATGGTGAGGCCCTCCATCTTGACAATATAAGTGCCGTCGGCGCTAACGGGCGCCAACCTTGCAAAGAACGGCCATCGGTTTACGCCGGACATATAGATGCCCACCGTGGCGTCGCTGGCATAGGTACAGCCGGAGAGTGTGAGGCGCATCTGCCCGGAGAGCGGCGTTCCATCGGGGATCACGTCCGGGTCGAACACTTTGTCGGTGATATAACGCAGGTCGTTGTCGGTGTAGGTTTGCCAGCGCTGAGACTCATCGCTGAGGTCAACGATATACTGCGGACGGGAGTGGTCTATCAGATTCTCACGCATATCCTGTCCGTCGGTGCCATCCTCCACGATTTTTGTTGCACCGCTCCAGTCGGCGGGCGCGACGGGGTCGTAGTCGCCGGTACCCAGAGCGGCGGCCTGTATGGCGTAGCAGGGGTTGCCGTCGCTGGCCGGGATGTCGCGACTCCAGTTGTTCAAGTCGGCGGCGGTAGCCTCGGTGTAAGTGCTGCCGTTCTTGGTGTAAAGTTTTCCGTCGGCAAACTTATAGTGGAGCGTTGCCGTTATGCCGTGGACGGAGATGCTCGTTGCGCTGCGCTTGTAGAGCAGCACCACGGCCGTGCTGATGCCGTCCTCGCCGTTGCCTGTGAATTGCACCGGAGTCACCCATTCAGTGCTGCCGATGTCGTCGTGGTCCTCGGTACTGTAAGCGACGGCTGACGTGGCGTAGATGGGGTTTGTACCCGACGGGATGCCCAGGCTCCAGCCATTGAGCTGTGTTGTAGCTTCGGTGGTGCAGGCTGCGTCTGTGTAGAGCTTTTTTGTGGCGAATTTGTAGTACAGCGTGGCGCTGATGCCTACGGAAGTGACGGCTGATGCGCTGCGCTTATAGAGCATCACGGTGGCTGTGTTGCCGCCGGCCTCGCCCTTCTGGCCGTCCTGGCCGTCCTTCACGGTCAGGGCGCCGCCAGCCACATAGGCCGACAGTTCCACCACGTCGTCATAGTGCCCGACGTTACGCATCCTTGTCAGGCCGTTGCCTTTCCCGAGATTTTTGTAGCCGACGAACAGGAAGGGGTATCGGCCCAACGCGGTGTACGGCAGGTCGCTCATACCGCATAGCTGAAGAGTGGAGATAAGGGAGTCATTCCAGCCTATAGCGTCAAACGATGTAAGGCAGATGAACACCGTATCGTCGAGTGTGTCAATCTTTGCTATAAGATCGGTGATCCCCGTTGCGCCGGCGTCGCCGCGTCCCTCAAGATAAGTGTCGTAGTTCTTTCGCTCCACCACGGCCAAAGTCCGACGATTTAGGGTGACAAGGTTGAGACCACGACCATGCAGCGCTTCATTGCTGCCGCCTGTGATGCTCGTTTCGTTTTGCACGGTGGTGATAATAGAATTGTCACCATCCCTCGCCGTACCTTTGAGATAGATGTACTGTGCGTTTTCCCCATCCTTGCCGTCTTTGCCGTAGTGCGTCCAGATTGACGGGGCGGTGAAGGCGCCCCAGCCGTTCGCGCCGTGATCGCGATAGGCGCCGTATTCGTAGGGGTACTCCTCCGTGGACCCCTGTGGATTGTTCCACCACCCGTTGGGCACCCAGCCGTCCTGATTCTTATTCTCATCCGTACCGCTGGCTTCGCCGGTAGGATTCACCTGGCCCTGCGCGATGTTGGCAGGGTAGGGGTGGTCCTGCGTGCCAAAGGTGATGGCCGTGGCAGAGCGCAGGAATATCCACTCACGCTCCTTCGAGTCCTCGCCGTCGCGAACATAGGCGATGGTGGCGCGGTGCAACTCCGTGTTGTCGCGCAGGATGCGCACATTGACGCTCTTGCCGTCGGAGAACGCACTCACGGGTACTGTCGCGCCCCAAGTCCTTGCAGACGGGCCAGAGGAGGTGATTTCCGTCCACGTCGAAGAGCCCTCCGGGGCGTATTGGCAAGAGAGCCCGGCGCCGGCAAACTGGCCGTTGGAGATTTGCGAGGCGTCGCCCTTCTGTGTGATGGCGCGGATGCACAGCAGGATGCCGTTAGAGGGCGTGTAAGCTCCTGTCATAGGATTGAAGGCCATCACGGCGGTGGTCGGCGCCACCTCAAAGCGCTCTATGGTCTCGGCCATGATGTTGATACTGGCGCTTTTAAGGACGATGTACTGCGGCGCGCTGGAACCCTCCTCCCACTCGGGATTCAGCCGCATGGCATTGATGATAAATACGGCCGACACCGTTCCGTCGAAGTCGTCTATCTCGCCCGTGCCGCGATGGTGGTTCAGGTTGATGACACCGCTGGCCCAGAAGCCGTTAGGGTTCGTAGCGCCGTTGTGCGCTGCGTTCCATTCGGCGTCGGCGGTCTCGTTGTCTGTGTCGCGGGCTATCTCCCAATGGTCGAAGTTTTGGATGTCCGTTCCAGTCCAACCTTCTGTGAGCGTGGCGGCCAGCGTGGCCACCTGGTTCCAGTAGACGTATGGCGTCGGGCCGGCCTCCTTGGGCGTCACGCCGTCGATTCTGCACTCCATACTGAGGCGCAGGGGTAGGGCGTCAGGACTCACGTTCCACTCGGTGTTATACTCCGCTGTGCCCAAGATGCCCGTGTCGAGCGTCACCGTGCGCTGTTCTTCGCCCGCCTCGCCCTCGGGCAGCGACACGTCGCCCAACTTTGCATACCAGTTGTTCTCATCGGTGACATCTGGCGCGGTGTCTGTAGCGGGGCCGTCGGGTGTGATGTAGGCATACTTGTCGAGCCAGCGCTGCTCCGCTTCGCTCCACACCTTCGGCGCAAAGGTGACGTAGGCTTTACCGCCCTCTGCCTTGGGCAGGCGGGCGTAGATGGTGTAGGGCTTTGTGGCGTCGGCCAGGCGGCGGTTGCGTCCGGTGATGGGCCATGAGCGGTAGTCTTTATCCACCATGTCGAGCCCTGCGCGCGGCGAGTAGGCGCGTATGGTTGTGTTTGCCTGCAGGAATACAGCGATGTCGCTGGCGAGTTCATTGGCGTTGGGTATGATGGAGAGAGCCGACGGTGTGATATAATGCGTTGGAGATTGGCGTGCCATAGGCGATTTTTGTTTTACGCTATAAAGTTACAACATTTTCGCGTGTGCGTCAAGGGCAAATCTGCCCTTGACAAACGCGCAGAAATTTCGTATCTTCGTTTTTAGAATTTTAAACCGACTCTATGGAACAACTTGCACTGGAAGTATTCAACCGCGATCCGAAGACAGGCTCTAAGTTTGCCAACCTTCCCGACAACGCCTCCATCACCATCAATGACAACAGCGAAATCTTCGGCTCGGGTGACATCTGGTCCTATTCCTTTATACTCAATATACGCGCCAACGCCCACATCTTCGGCACCTCCGGCGAGCTCCACGGCGACCGTCTTCACGAGGCTGTCAACCGCCGCCGCGCACGCCTGTGGGCGCTGGGCACGCCGCTCTACGCGGGCTACATCACGCTGGCCGACGAGGTTGATGTGAGCGACAGTGGCGAAATCCGCATCTCCTTCGAGAGCGGCCGCAACACCTTCTCCGACATGATCGATGGTGCCAAGGCCAACCAGGTGCCGCTGATGGGCGACGTGCCTTTTGGCGTGGCGCTGTACCGGAAGAGAAAAACCTTCGCAGCGACAGAGTTTAAGATGACCGGCACGATACATCTGGTACAAACCTACCGGTCGCTACGTCCGCCATACGAGGAAGTGCCCTGGCGCGACGACATAATTAACGCCAAGGCTACCGATGTGGTTTTGGAGAATTACGACGGAGACAGTCAGCCTATGCCAGAATACCCGCGCATGGTTTTCCCTCGCGGCACCTTCCTTAAACGCTCCACCGACCAAAATGACCCCTTAAACTATCTCAATACAGATTTCCCCTACGACCCAACACACCCCTTCTGTAATATCTCGCTTTGCTATCAGAAATCTGAGTACGAGAAGCCGGTGTCCGATGGCGACGAGGACGCAGAGAAGCGGCGCGAGTACACGTTGATGCCCGCCGATCGAGTCAACTCTGCACCCAATTTCTTTGTCATCTATTGGTTGCTGTGCCTAATGAAGCACCTTGACATCCGTGTGGAGGAGAATCAGATGATGGACGTAGAGGATTTGCGCCGCCTGTTTTTTGTTAACACCAACTGCGACTACATCGTGCCTGAATCCGACAAGTACCCCGGCGGCAAGATTGACGTGCGCACCAAGTGTCCCTACAAGATTACCAAGGTGCGTGTGCCGGAGCAGACATGGAATCCGTCGGACTTCGACCCGAGCGAAGCCCGCACCACGATTAAGCTCAAAAACGTCATAGCGCCCACAGATCAGGGTTATGTAAGTTACAGGGATACGCGATACACCTACACCGACCGCATCGACAACGTCTCCTTGGTTGTTAAGGGTATTCGGTGGGATGGCCGCACCGGTACGTATCGCACCGACAACAACTACGGTCATTTGGCCTACGCCACCAGCAACTGCTTCCCCGATGCCGACATCTCTACCATTATCAGTTCGCTGGAGTCCGCCTTTGGCGTTCGCTTCTTGTTCAACAACGACTTCTCGTCGGTGCGCATCGTGCTCTTGCGCAATATCTTCAACAACGAGGACGTACAGGTCCTGCGCTGTAACGTGCTCTCAGAGAGCAACAAGCAGGAGACCAGCGTGCGCGGCTTCCGCATGACCTACGGCATCTCCGACGACACGCATTTCTACTACAAGGGCTTCGATGATGTGATGACACACAAGAGTGAGTTTTGGCCCGACGACAGCGACGATCACGACTACTCACAATGGGACCTCGATGCCACCTACGAGGAAGTCCTCAACAGTAAGTCGGCGTTCAACAGGATATGTTATGTCACACCCATCACTGGCAACGCCTACTGCGTCAAGAACGACGAGCAGGCCAAGCGTCTCAGCGAGTATCACCCGGAAGTGTTTGAGGTGGCCGGATTTGCCGACGCCGAGGACGGCGATTGCTCCGGAGAGGATGACACTATCCACACCGTCACCGTCGGCTTCGTTCCGGCCATCGTGAACGACGTCTCCAAGACGCACGCCAACGGCGAGCAGCGCTTCGCCTTGTTTGTGGACGAGGAAATGGAGCCGCGTCGCTATAACTATAAAGACCCGAAGAACCCAGATTACTTTTCCGATCCAACCAAAGACTATGACGTCGGCAAACTGTTCGAGAAGCTAGGGGCTAGTGGTGCCAAGGTAAAGCCGGGCAAGTTTGATGTTGTTTCTGACGTGCCTTACCTGAACGAGCATACGGTTCATGTCACAGTACACCACCGTCTTCCCGATGATTTCTGCCGTGAGTTCGGCATCCCGTCGGACAAACAAGATCGCGTCTTTGGAGGCGATTTTAAGGTTTCCGGCTACACACTGGAGGGCTACCGTCTCTATCTGCAGGACTGCTTCGAGCCCAACGACGACGGCATCTCACCCATCGAGAAGTACGAGTGGGGTCTTACGCTGGGCGTGCTGCGCGGCAGCGGCAGCGGTTCAAGCCTCGATGTCACCGAAGACCCTGACGACGGCGAGGGCAACGATACATGGGATGTCATTCCCGGCAAGGACGTCTCCACTCACCCCGACACCTGCGACAACTATGGCAATCTGTGGGGCTACCGCAGAGGCGACAGCAAAGCGGAGACACCAGCCGACGCCAAGGCCGCAATGAACCAGTTTTACAGGAACAGCAATTTCAACCTGCTCAACCGCAGTTCCGCAAACTATCTCACCAAGGTGGCTATCGAAAGCCTTGTGCCCGACAACAACGGCGTGATGCGCAGCCTGATGTTTGCATGGAACACCGCCGAAAAGATTTTGGTGAAGCGCACGGAGCTCCGCGCCTACATCAATAAGTATTTGTCGGGAAAAAGCGCCGAACAGATGTACGCAGCAGACGCCGCATCGGCCTCCGGCAAGCCGTACAGCAAAATTCTTATTAAGGTGGACGGCACACGAGAAGACGGCGACACTCTCGTCGCTCTGCAAAAACTGGCCTACGCCGGCGGTCCGGCCGTAACGCTAAACGCCGATGGCCGCGACGTAAGAAATGAGCGCATCTCGCTCAAGTTGCGCGCGGAGAAGCCTAATCCCAAGTTCGACCGCAACGAGGAGGAGAGCGCAGAGAACCCACGCTATCTGCCCATCGACACACCCGAGTTGCGCCATCGCGGTTTGGCCGACCAGTTCTACAAAGAGTTCTCGTACTGGATTCGCAACGCCCGCACCGTGAAGTTTACGGTGCAGATGGAGCTCATCGACCTGTTGAACCTCGACAAGACGCGCAAGGTGACGGTTGGCGACGTCACCGGCTTCATCAAGAAGATGCAGTATACCATCAGCGTTCAAACCGGACTCGGCCCCGTCACCATCGAGATGCTTTATCTCTAAACCATCCGCCAGAGGTGAGCGCCGCAACAAGTTCGCTTGATTGTGGCCGAGCCGATCAGGGTGTCTATGGAACGAAGTTACATGAACCATTAACCAAAACAGTTATGGCAGTTACAATATCAGGAATGTTCGGAAACGGCAAGACCTACTTCGCCGACAGCCCCGTAGTGATTAACATCGAAGGCTTGGAGTGGCCCGAGTCCTCACCTGTCACACTGGTGATGGTGAACGTGCTCTATCAGAGCAATGTCGTCGGCCGCTTCCGCATCGACGCCGTGGGCCGGTCGTCCGTGACGCTTGACATCTCCTCAGCGTTGCGGGCACTGTGGAGCGACATTGACTATGCGGATGCCATTGACGCCGCCAACCGTGTTGCCCGGGGCGAGAGCCCGATGGACATCTTTACACTATACTACCGCCAACACTCTCTCATAGTTTACGCGGAGTATATCTCCCCGAGCGACGGCGAGATTGTCACTACGTCCAGCGGAGAGATTACCGGCGGCAACAGCCTCCCCGGTCGTTTCACCGAGTGGGAGCGCCACCTGGCGGGCAGTTCAGTCAACGCCGACCTCTCCACGCTCGATGGCACCAACCTCCGCTTCGGCGACGCCAGCACCAAACCGACCTCGTCGCCGGAGCGCGTCGGCAGAGACAGCATCACCTCGTGGTTGGATTTTGACAGGGAAAATCATGGCGAGGACCGCGTGTTTGCCGCCACCGTTTTTGTCTCGTCCGGCGTCAGTCCGGAGCCGGACAGCCCAGACAGCCACGCGCCTCTCGTCTTGCGCGATTCCGTGCCCTACGTTGATTTTCTTTTTGTCAACCGCCGTGGCGCACTGGAGACGTGTTCGGCCGTGATGGAGGAGAGTATGTCAATGGACGCAGAGACCAAGGAATACGGCCACCCGGAGGGCGTCTCCTTTGTTCCTGAGCGCTCGATGCAGGACATCGCCTCCGGCGGGCGCCGGTCGTGGAGTATGTCGAGCGGCCATCAGACGCGCGAGTGGCTGGAGTGGTGGGTGTCGGAGTTCCTGATGGCACGACGCCGTTGGATGCTCTACACCTACAAGCGCTTCAACAGCAGCACGCAGCAGTACGTCACCGAGCGGGCCTACGTACCCGTCACGGTGAAGCCTGCCAAAAAGAGCAACACGATTTACGATTGCTCGAAGCAGCAGATGGAGAGTATCGAGTTTACCGTAACGCTCGCACTGGAGGGCTAAAAGTCCACCCCCAGAGCGCGGTCCAACTCCTTCTCAGCCTCCGTCCGGTCGTCTTCCTCTATCTCGATGAGCCAGTCCGGCTTCTTGGCCGGCTGCAGCATGAAGTCTGGCAGCCACACCTCGTCCGGGCGGTGGCCCGGCGTGTCGTGGAAGCGGAGTCGACGAAAGCCGTGACGCTCGCCTATCTGCTCGCCGACGCGGCCGTCGTAGCTGTCGCGCAACTCGCGCAGGGCGTTGTAGTAGTCCCACTCGTCCTCGTAGCCGTGTGCCACATGGTCCGCCGTCGGCCACAGACGCTCGTCAGCGTCCACCAACCAGAAAACGCCCTCGCCCTCAACCATTAACCGCGAACCATGTGCAATGCGGCGGAGCGCAGCGAACACAACCCCTGTCCGTTCACCACGCCTCCTGTCCGTTGTAGTTGTCGTTGCCCGGCGTCTGCTTGAGGTCCGGCTTGCGGTCGGTGGCGACGCTGCCTACAGGCGGCAGGGCGTCGGGCTCGTCCTCCCACCGGCGACGGTTGATGTAACCCTGTCCGTACATGAGGTGTATGCCGCGCCGCAGGCACTCTTCGGCGTAGGGCGCGATGCCCGCCAAGGCTTCCCTGCGGTCGGCGGCGTTGAGTCGCTTCCAAGCGCGCTCTGCGGCGATGCGGTCTTTCTTGAGCGGGTAGGCCGCCCAAAACTCGTCAAAGCCCTCCACTTGCGATTTCTTGATGTTGGCCATAGTTTTTTCGTGTTTTTAGTAAGTAATCACCTCCAGGTGTTCCGTCCTGCGCCACAGGCGCCACCAACGGCGCGGCTGTGAGAGCACCACGGTGAACAGCACGCGCGGCTGCTCGTCGTCGCTCATCACGTGGAGAGCAAAGGGTGTGTGCTCGTAGGCCCGGCCCTCGCCGCTCTTAAAGGCAGCCCAAGCGCGGACGTAGCGGGCTGTTCGCTCCACGATTTCGCGCACTTGCGCGTCGGGTGCTTCGCTGCCCGTGAGGGCACAGAGCGCCACGCGCGTCACATAGGCCGAGTGTTTGTCTGCGTGTGTCTCGAGGTAGCTCTTGCGCTCGTATGCTCGGAGCACGTCGAAGTAGTCGATCATTGGTTGTATGTTCATCGGTTATCGGTTAGCGGTTATCGGTTAGCGTTTCCTCTTCATCTTGGCGTTCATCTTCTCTATCTCCTTGGCCTCGCGCGTCATCGTGTCGAGTATCTCGAAGACGAAGGGCAGGTTGCTGTCGTACACCTGCTGCTGCTCGGCGTAGCCCGCATACTTCATCACGCGATTGATGACACTCACTTCGCCCGCCAGTGCATCCTGCAGTTTGTTGTTTTTGCCACCCCCGCCAAACAGTGCGGGGTAGGTGGCCGCGTAGTAGGTCATCGCCGTTTGGTAGCATTGGAAGACGGTATGGAAGATCACCGAAAGCGGCGCTCCGTCAGCCCTCACACGACCCTGTCCCGGCTTCTCCCGCAGCAAGCGCCGCTCAAACCACTGCTCCAGCCCGTCGGCCTGCTCCGCGTTGTAGCGAAACTCCCGGTGCGGGCGCAGCCGGATGCTCCCGGCGGCGGTGTCGAAGAGCGCCAGCGAGCGCGGCACGAGGGCATGGGCCAGAAACTTGGCCTGCAGCGCCACGACGTCGCGCCGGTTCAGCCCCTCGCCAAACAGTTGCGGCACGATGGCCTGCAGCGAGCGGTACTGTTGCCACGTGAGGTTGATGCAGGCTGCCTGCGGCATCTGGAAGACACGCTTACACCACAGCCCGCAGCGCACGGCCACCGTCTCGCGCGGCAGCACCATCGCGTCGCGCATCGGGCTCACATAGCCGGGCACGGCGGGGCGCGCCTCTTTAATCACCTTGCCCCTGTCGTCGGTCACGGGCGGCTCTCCGCCGTCGCCGTAGGGGTAGTCGAGCCAGGGCAATGCCTCCCGGGCCAGCGCGGAAAGTTCGCGCGGCGTGACGATCCACGGCCGTCCGTCCTTGCCGCGCAGGCGATAGTGCTTCTCGCCCGTATGGGCATCCGCCTCGCCGGAACCCGCCTCCAGAGAGAGCAGCGCCATGAGTGTGGCGGGGCGGGCCACATCGGGGCGCCCGGCGTAGCGCATCTTCGTCTGCCAGCAGAGGCAGAGCTGCGTCCACGTCAGTGTGCTCCACGACTGGGGCGGGCGGGGCAAAGCGGCTTGTGTCATGGGTTTATTCGGGTTTCATGGTGCCACGGCGCACGATGTCGCCCCAGGGGGCCAGCCAAAGGTCTTCTCTGTCGGGCTTGAGGTCGGCCGTTACGTGGAGTCCGTTGACTGTCTCGATAAAGACCGGGATGCCCAGCGCGGCGGCCAGTTGCATCTCCATCCTCACGCCGCACGAGGCCACGATGGCCTGTATGCTGTCGCCGATGACCAGCACACCATGCAGCATACCGGCCTTGTGGGCGCGGTTCATCGTGTCGAGGCAGTGCATGATGTAGTCGGCACGGGTCAGTGTTGCCGTGCCGCGCATCGCCTCCAGCGCCTCCGAGAGCCGCACGGGGTTAATCACGTCGAAGCCGTTTTTAAGCAGCCTCTTTTCAATCTCGTTGAACTCCGGCTTCCAGCCGGGTCGGGGTTGCCCTGTGGCATTGTCGCTAATCGGGCCGGATATGTAGATTGTTTTTCTCATAGTCTTTCGTTTTTGGTAAACATAACCGCTATTCATCAAACGTCCATTTTTGCGCCTCCAGCGTCTGTCCGCGGCGGGCGGCTTCGGCGATATGCTCGTAGAAGGCGCTCTCGCAGGGCCGCTCCTGGTTGGCGATGATGGCTATGCGGCGGGCGGCGGTGCGCATTTCGTTGGGCATGGCGCGCCCCGAGGGTTGGTCTTCTTTGAGTCTGTCGAGCAGCAGCAGGATATTCTCGCGCTTGCGGGCCATGAGTTCACCCCAGTGTGCCACGCGCTCCGTCTCGTAGCGGCGCGCCCGCTGGTACGCCTTGCGTGCCGCTTCGCGTGTGGCGCTGCGGCACACCCACACCACGCTTCCCGTCACACAACTCTTGAGGCAGGCCGTAATCCGCTTCTCGTCTTTCTTCTTCGCCATCTCTCAACTCTAAATTCTAAGCCCTAAACTCGCACCTCCGGGTCGCTCGCCGGCGCCGCCTGCACGTAGTCGGGATCACCGACGTGGTCGGGGCTGATGAAGTGGCGGGGCACGCGGCCTTTGCGGTAGAAGTAATATACTCTCTTGCTCATCTTGAGCTCGCGCTGCTGACGCTCGCCCTTCGGCGTGAGGGCGATGCTGTAGCCGTCGGCCGCCTTGGGATATTGCCATGCGGCGCATTGGCGGTAGCCGTTCTCGCGGTCGGTGGGCGTGGAGAGCACCACGGGCGGGTCGAGCACATAGACACTCGTGCGCAGGTAGTCGTCCAGGTTGTCACGCAGCCTCTTGTATGCGGCCTTGATGGTCTTCTCTCCCACCGTGAGATTTTCGTGGTCGAGCAGCGAGATAGCCAACTCTCTCTGCGCTATCGGTGTGCCCAAGTGGCGCGGGTTAGCGAGGAAACTGTCGATCCACTGCGTAAAACTCTCGTCTCTCGAGGCAGCGAGCGCCTGGCGCAGCAGGGCGCGGCGGTCACGCGGCGGGCGCAGGGTCTCCTCCGGCAGGCGAAGGAAGAGCTGCACGCAGCCCAGCATCAGGTTGCGGGCCTCGTTGAGCAACGTCGGCGACAGGTTGCGGGCCACTTCCCTCATGCCTTCGCTGCGGAAGTCGTCGGCGGGCGTGTGGGCCGGACGCGAGCCGTCCATCGAGCGCGGGTGATACCAGTCGGAGACCAGCACCTGATAGGTGCGTCGCCTCGTGGAGTCTGACGAGAGGTCTATCTGTTCGTTGGAGGCCACCACGATTTTGGGCAGGTCGTCACCCTCCAGTACCACACTGCTGCGGTAGAGGCCGCGCGAGGTAATGGAAAGCGTGTAGTTGTAGAGCGTCTTGGGCGAGAAGCCCTGCGGCAGCTCGTCGATGACGATGATGTTGTGAAGCCCCGGCACCACTTTGTCAAGCTCCTGTGAGAGCTTCACGTTGCCGTCCTCCAGCGCCTTGCCGTCCACGCGCAGGCTGCGGCGCATCAGGCCGAGCATTTCCAGGAGCACGGTCTTGCCCGTGCCGCCAGAGGCGAGGTCTTCGCGGCGCGTTCCGTTGTCCGTCACGTGGACGAATTGCTGGCGGTTGGCCGTGCGGTGGCGCACCAGGGCGCTACCGAGCGCGTGCATCATGGCGATGAGATACATATCCTGCATCTGCCGCTCCGTGGCCGTCAGTTCAACGCCCGCAGCTTCTTTCTCCCAGAAGATGCGGGAGAGGTTGCGCATGAAGCGGAAGTGCGCCGGCATTTCCTCCACCGGCTTGTCGAGACGCAGCAGGTAACGCCAGAGCATCGTCCACTCGTCCCAGCGCATATTCTCCTGTGCCCGCTCCTCCGGTGAGTTGGCGGCTTCCATGATGGCGTTGTGCTTCGTCAGCTCGACGGCGTAGAGCGGATTTTCCACGACGTGCCACGCCTGCGGCTGCACGGAGAAGTTGCCCTCCAGCACCGCCTCGCTGTTAGTCCACTGCTTCATGCTCGCGTAAGCCACGGTCTTCACCTCGTCGGCCGTCACCTTCACGGCACAGTTTTGAAAGAAGAAGTGATCGAAATCTTCGCCGTAGCTCCGCTCGTCAAACTCCACCTGCTCCACGGCCTCTATCGCCGACTGCTCCAGCTTGGCGGAGTATATGGCGCGGGAGAGCGCGCCCTTCTCGTCATTTTGCTCCTTGTGGGCGCGGAGCCATTCGGCCATCAGGTCGCGGGCTTGCGCCACCAGTTTGTTGTTTCCCTTCTCGCCGGGGAAGATTTCGGTGTATGTGTTGTCGTTGCCCAGGAGGAAGAAGCGGGAGAAACTCACCTTGCCCTGCTGCATCACACGGCGCACCATGCCCCTGGCCCGCAGGAATACGGGCGTGTTGCGCAAGTCGAACTTATACCTTGCCCTGCCCGTGCCGTCCGCATCCTTGCGCGACGACTCCCACTGCCAGAACTGACAGGTCGGCGTGTCGAAGAGGGCGTTGTCAAACCACTCCACTGGGTCGTCATGCTGCACCTCGGCGGGCATCCTGCCTTCCACCTCGGCGAAGCGGTTGACGAAATCCGTCACATCCTTGAGGGGCTTGATCCAGACTTGCGTCTTAAGGCCGGAGATTGGAGTTTGTCCGCCCTGCACCTCCGTGAGTTCCCGGGGCAGGCGCAGCCAGCGCACCTGCGGATTATTGAGCGCTATGGCCTGACTGGAGGCCAAGCCCACAGCGTCCTCGTCGTAACAGATATACAGGCCGCCGTCGGCGGTTACGGAAAGCAGTTTCTTGATGAAGCCGCGCAGCCAGCGGTTCGGGCGCGCCGCCCCGCCCTTCCGATCGAAGCCGGCCTGCTCGCTGTGGAGCCAGACCACATGGGCGTCGCTGTGGCTCCACACGGCGATGGCGTCGCGGGGGCCGCTGCAGAGCACCACGCGCTTGAAGCGCCCGCGCCCCACGGCCTTGCCTGCCTTGTCACGCTCCGACTCGTAGGGGTGGCGCTCGTCCTGCTCGGGCTCGGCGCCCTCCATCATGTCGGTCAGCGCAGCGTCGGCATACCAGCGGTGATACAGGTCGGCATCCTCCGTCACATTAAACCACGTCCACTTGTTGCCGTGAATATCCTTTGGCTCGTATTTCTTGACGCCCCACTCGTAGGGGAACATGAAGATGGGGTAATTCTTCGTGGCGCGCACCGTGCGCACGACCGCGCCGCCCTGCTCCGGGCGGAAGCGCTTGATGAACCTGGCCACCGGCTGCACGCCGAATGTTTTTTCCAGCTCGGCACCCCAGGCGGCCACCGTGCGCGTCTCCGCCTTTTGCGGCCCGCGATAAAAATCACGGCCTAGCGAGCAGCGATACAGCGGCTCGCCCGTGTCGGCATCAAACTGCGTCAGGGTGTCGCCCACGCGGATTTCGGAGGCGTCGCCCTGGTCGGCCTTGCGGGCCCTTCTTGTGGCCAACTCCACTTTGAGCCCGAGGGCACGCAGGCCCTCTTCGGTCCATTCGCCGCGTTCAAAGCGGGCTTCGTCTTCCTTCATGTCGGCAAGGACGGGCTCCGCCTCACAAAACTCTTTCCAGCCCGTCACGCTCGTGCGCAGGCCGTCGTGGTGACGCGCTTCGCCATCTTCCTGCTGCAGCTCCACGTTGCAGCGCACAATGATTTCGTTCTCCACGGTCTGCAGTTGCTCTCCCGTCAGCGGGCCGGGCTGCAGGCCCATCAGGCGCGCCGCCAGTTGCAGGGCGCCATAGCCCTCCTGCCCGCACGCAAAACACTTGAAGCCCAAGTCCTTCGCGTTGTTGCGCAGTTCCCGGTCCACCATCAGCGACGGACGGTGGTCATCGTGCCATGGACAGACATACGAGGCGGTGGCGTCGTTCACGCGCTGGGGCACATAGCCCCACCCCCTCATGATTTCGGTGAGCGGCAGGGCGTTGAGCGTTTGTGTCCTCTCACTCATTGTCGCCCTGTTTTTTCAACTCGTCTATCTCTTTGGTGTAGCGGACGATGCGCATCTGATAGTCTTTCTTCATGCGCTCCATCTGCCCGTCTTTCTCGTATAAGCGTGTGCGGAAATTCTCCACCAACCGCTCCAGGCCCCGGCGCTCCTTGGCGTCGGTCTCTATCTGCTCCAGACAGATGGCGTACATCTTTTTGAGCTTCGTCATGTCTTCTTCGGCGTGTTGCAGGCTGATTTTCAGGCTTTCAAGGTCTTCCGTCACGGCATCCCTGCCGCAGACGGCGAGCCACAGGCGACGGAAATAGACGCCAATCGCCTCCCGGTAGTTGATTTTTTGCCCCATTTTTTTGCAAAATTCTGATTTTTGTTGTAACTTTGGACGCAAAGATATAAACAAAAATCAAACTGACCAAATAAATTTCAAAATAATTTCGCAAATCGGGGCACTAATCATTCAATCTATTATATTATGAACACCACCTCTACTTCCCACCTCCACCTCAACGCCATGCTGCTCCGCACGCTGGACTCTGTGCTCGCCATCCCGTCTGTCGACATGGTCGATATGGCCGGCATCACCAAACACGCCTGGTATTCCATGCGCCGCAACCCGGAGAATGTCACCGTGAAACAGCTTGTCTCTCTGTCTAATGCGTTCCACGTGCCCGTTCGACGCTTCTTCTCCTCCGGTGCCACCGACCTCGTCGGCTGCCGCGAGGATTATGTGGAGCCGGACTTCCGGCCCTGCTCCTACGACGCCGGCATCCTGATGCGCTACATCAACGCCTGCCCCGGTGCCACATGGCAGAAGGCGGCAGACGCCGTCGGCATGACGCGCGACAACCTGCGCCACTCCCTCCTGGGCGACACGCGCACTCCCGTAGTACGCTTTCTAGCCTCATGCGAGGCACTCGATGTCGATCCGTTCTCTGTGCTGATTGACCCCAACCCCGTACATTGCCCCTCCGCACGGCGCACTCCGTCCTCCGGCGTGGCCGATATAGCCGCCCTGCAGCGCCGTGTCGATGCGTTGCAGAGCGAACTGGACGATTTGAAAACAAAGTTTGAGGCGCTGATGCGCCGCTCCGGGACGCCGTTTGCCGACGCACTGGACAACCCCTTACCTGTGGCGGCGGAAGACCATAACTGACACTAAACCGTTCCGGGGGCTTCGCCATTTTGCCCTCCAGCGAAGCCCATCGCCATACTCTGCGCGTGTGCGTTGCGCCTGCACACCGTAATTATTTATGCCATGTGTATCGCCCAACGCCGCACGCTTTTGGGGAGGGGTTTAGTCTTTATCAAAATCCTTGAGGCGGATGCCCGTTGTGCCATATCGGCGGCGAAGTGTGGCGAGGCGTTGTTCGTAGGTCATGTCGCGGGAGAGGGCGGTGCGCCGTACCGTCTCGCACCGCTCCTCGAATGTCATTGCCATAGTTTAGCCCTCCGGCGTTTAATCCTCAAACCAATCCCGGCACACCTGCCTGTATTCGCTGACAACAACCGCCATTACATCCGGAGTCCATAGTCCGTGCTTTCCAAGCAGGGCCACAACATTAAGGGTGTTTTCCAACAGTTTTTCCTCCGTTTCTACTTCCGGGAGGTCATACTCGTCCCCTGTTGTTATCCAATAACAGACGCGCTCTTCTGTTATACTCGCCCCGTCCACTTTCATGCCTGGAGTTTTGTCTTTAACCATCTCCTCCAGCGTTAATTTCCCGATTTCGTTCTCGTTGCGGAAGTATCTCGAAATAATAGTTTGATCGTCTTCCATTATGCGCACCCTGTATCCTCCCTCGTGCAGCACATATTCCGTCTCTGTGTCGGGATACCTCTGAAACTCTAACAAATCGTCGACTTTGTCGATGGAAATCAGTTCGTATCTATTGTTCATAGTTTTGTCCTCCGTTTATTTGGTTATTATTTTTGCTTTGCTTATGGGGATGTCATACTCCCCGTTCTCGTGGTCGCAGCGGTAATACGATCCGTAGAAGTTCGCCCACTCCTCTTTGACCGTTAGCCTGGTGCCCTTGGGCAGCATAGGCTTCTCTTTAAACCACGGCCTCGGATAGTGCGTCAATTCATGCAAGTCATGAGCGAACATCGTATCTTCTGTGAGTTCTATTTCTTTTGCCATAGTTTATCATCCATTGTTTTCGTTTTTTCTCAGATTTCTCTCGTGAACAGAAAACCTCTTGCAGGTGACGATTACGCGCCCAAGGTTCATATCTACCTCGCAATCTGTTGCGCGGAACACAAGAACCTTCTTTGCCGTGGTGTTGACGCGGATTCTCTCAGACGAAACCTTATTGCCGTCAAATGATATTTTCATAGCTTTTATTTTTTTAATCGTTATCAAATCCCTCTTTTAACTCTATCCGTCCTGCGTCTATCAGGATGTTGACGCAGCCCTCGTCGCCGTCGAACACGCTGGCGGCGCACGCCTCGGAGCAGAAGGTGGTCGTTCCGTCCCACACGAGGCCGCCGGTCACAACTCTGCCGCACACGGCGCACTTGCGCACGCCGTCCGTGCGCAGCCACAGCTTACCGTCTCGCCAGAGGCTAAGCACCTCTTCCGACTTCATCTCCTTGTCGAGCGGCTGCACGAGACGCGTCTCGCCGATGTTAGAGTTGCCCGCCTTGGCCGGGTATTGCGGGCACGACGGGTTGCAGGCATAGTGGCATATAGGCTCGCTGGGACAATCCGCCCAGCGACCTTCCTTATCCAGGTTGAACATCGTGGTTGTTATTAGTCTTTTAGCATTTCCTCCACCCCACTCCAGTCTTTCGTGACGATGCGGGTGATGAGATTGATAGTGATACCTGTGTAGCCCTCGGGGAACTCACCGAGGGTGTGGTGTATCATGTCGAGGTAACTTAGTGCAATCTTTACTGCGCACCGCTGCTCCTGCGTGAGTGCAAACTTCTCGGCGATGTTGATTGTGAACTCATTTACCACCTGCTCGCCGTCTTGTGTACGGTTGAGAAAGTCTTTCAAGATGCTGATTACTTCCTTCTGATTAGTTTCAAATTCGTTCATAGGTCGTTTTGCTTTAGTTATCTACTGCTCCCATCCCAGATACAGATAGCCGCCCTTATCCGGGAACAGGAAAATGTTACCGTCGAAGGTGTTCAGTATGGCGGCCACATCCTTCTGTCCGTTCAGCTTCTCGCTATACTCCTCCGCATTCCAGCCCGTATAGCCCTTCATCTCTTCCAGGTCCTCCCATTCACACAGCGGCTGCTTGAACGCCCTTATGCCACAGCCATAGGCATCCTCTGTTGCCTTGAACGGGTGCTCCCTGAACTCCGCCACCTGCAGACGGAGCTTATCTAAATAGTCTGTTATCTTTGCCATAGTTTAGTCTTTGTTTATTCTCCAAATATCATGCGTGGTGCGCCACCAAGAATGACGGCTTCGCGGCCCGTTACGCCTAACTGCCAGTCTATTTCTTGCACCTCACACCTCTTTTCTGCCTGATAGCCATGCCAGTCCATTGGGCTGAACCATGTGCCGTCAAAGTACACATAAAAACTTACCGTTATTGCATCTCCGTCCTCGTATGTCAGTTCCAGTACCACGAGTTGTTCATCAGCGTTACCGTCTGCGCGTATCAGTTCTGCAGCCACCACCTTCTCTCCGTCGGCCACCAGGGCTTCCCTGATGGCCTCGGCGATACTCTGGCTTTTTCTGTTGATTTTCGTCATTGTTTAGTCCTCCGGTTTTTATTCGTTAAATCCTGTTTCGTTATAGGTCACATCGTCGTGGCTGTCGTTAAACTCTTTGATATTTCACCAGATGGCCGCGAGGGGCACCGCATACGAAGCGGTTGCTCATGTCGCCGTCCTCATTATAGACGATGGGACGATCCAGTTTGATGGCCACGGCATACGTGCCGTCACAATCGTAGCCGTTGCACGAGTAGCCGATGGTCATAGGTAGCAGCTCGCCCACCGACCCCTGCATCTTGTAGTAGTGCAAGATGGCCGTGATGTTCTCGATGGTGGCAGGCACAGGACATAAATCCTTGATGGCGGCGTAGGCAGCAACTATTCCTTGGTTATGGCGCTTGGTCCACTCTATCATCTTTACCACCTTCCTGTAGCGCTTACGGTATATTTCAGCTTCATCCTCCTTTGGTTCGTAGGCAGGAAGCCCGCACTCTATGCGCGTCTTGATGACATCTTGCGAAAGTTCCGATATGTGCATCCATCCGGCACCCCTCCGCATCTTCTGCCATCCTTTCACCGAGTCGAAGCGAATATCACCAAACATCCCGAAGCGAAAGCCGCGATTCTGCGTCGTCGGCGTATGATCAACGCCAAAGTAATTCTTCTTGCTCGCAGTTATCAGATACTCAACGAAAGCCCGGCGTTTCTGCCTTTCCTCCTCCGTAGGTATCTCTCCGTCGCGGGCATAACGTGCGCTCTCTTCCACGTGCTTCCGGAAGTCGTCAGCCGTCACGGGTTCCTTGTCGCAGGCCGCCAGCGTGGCGTCAATGCCTCCCATAGTCACAATGAGCGACCCGGCGTTCTTGAATGAAGTCACTCCGTCGTCAGACACTGTCAGCGTTCCGTCTTCATTCCGGCTTACCCAGTAAGCCCAACCTTTCAACTTGTAGCCAATACGGTTGCTGTCAATATTGTTCTGCATATAATAACTGTTTAACCGATCAGTCCGGGGCCTTAATAGTTTTAATCTTTTGTTACGAATTCCAGTTCCATGCTCAGCGCCTTGGCCACCTTCACAAGGATGTCAAGGCCTACGCTGTACTTACCCGCCTCGATTCGGGCGATGTGCTCACGGCTCACACCCACGGCATCGGCCAGCTGCTGTTGCGTCATGCCGTGCTGTTTGCGGACCTGAGCAATACGCTGACCATAATAGATGCGGTTCATGTCCTGTCCCTCGTAGTTCAGTGCCATCAGCGACCGCTCCAGCCGCTGCAAGGCCTTCTGCACTTCTGGATCATCCTCTTCGTCATCGCCCCACACTTCTTCGTAGGTCTCTTGGATGTTGTTGCCGCCATACATGCGGCAGTGCTCGATGTAGCCACCCAGTTCAATGTCGATGGGTTTGTGCCAATTATCTTTCTTCCATGCCTCTATGCACTCCGTGCATTTCTGTGTCAGTTGGTCCAATGCTTGCTTGTTCATTGTTAATCGTAATTAGAATCTTGCACCATGCAGGATGCTGCGGCGGATCCACTGACGGGCATTATGCCCTGCCTTGCCTCCCACGTCGCACAGGGCGTGTGAGATACGTGCAGCTTCCTTGCGTTCGTTGATATGTTTTCCACCAAGTGAGGTCTCGCGCCACAACATGTGACCGAGTATGTATTGCTCTGCTTCGTACACTTCACCAGCGTCATACAGTTTGCGGGCACGGGCCATCTTATCCTTACGCCCGGCACCCACAAAGCTGCCATCAATAAAGTATTCATACTTCCAGTCGCCGTAGCGTACATTATTGGCAGCCCTGTAATAGAACCCTTCTTCAGGAATACACAGATAGAAATCCTGCATACGGCAATGGCCGTGCATACAGACAAGGACGCATCCCTTTTCAGGTGTTCCGTTGTCTTCGTTCAATACATACTGGAATGGTTTCAGAACCCTTGCCTTCTTCATAATCTTGGTGCCGACTTTATCCTCCTGCGCGGGAGTGTTTAGAAGTTATTGTTTGTTTTTTCGTTGTAACCGCTGCAAATATACGGCATTATTTTCGTTGTGACAAATAAATCACAAGAAAGTTTCGCGAAACATGTTGCAGAACATAATTCCGCTACTCTTTCTTCACTACTATTTTCAACCCGGCGGGATAATAGGTCTCGAAGCCGTCGAAGGCTTCCTCTGTTTCCTCCACAGTGAAGTCGTGCAGCAATCCACCCTCGTCCTCCACCAAAATCTCTGCGTCAGGGCTCATCTCCTCTCGTGCATATTGCTCACTGAGGAGGTCAATAAAATCTCTCAGTTTCATACGTTCATTGGTTTGATTGTTCCGTTATTGATATTCTCATACACATTTTCCGGCCATACAAAGCGTCCGGACTGACAGGGAAGAACAAGCAGGAAATAGGCTGTCCAATACTCGTCCGTTGGGGCTTTCGCCTCAATTTTCTGGATATGCACTTCATTGCCGATACGGCCGAAATGCTCACAAAAGTCTGGCCGCTCTTTCCAGCGACGCTCGCAGTAGCGGTTCAGGGCATCCCAGCCCTTGATAACCGCATGATACTTTGGGTCAAACACCATAAGTCTTAAACTGTCTTTATACTGTCTTTATACTATCTTTAAACTTTACGCCTTGGCGGGCCGGAGTTCGCACTCCAGCCCAGCCTTCCCGGCCTCCTGCAGAAAACTCTCTCGCGTCCCGTCGGTCGGGAGATACGCATAGGTATGCGCCTCCCGTCCGTCAGGCATCCGCAGCGTGGCGATATAGAGTCCGCTCATCACACCTCCCCGCTTTCCGACTCCCACACCTCGCAGGTTCGCCGCACCAGCTTCTCGCGGTTGGCGTCGGTCATCTCTGCATACATCACCTCGGCAGCGCCGCGCGCCCCGCCCATGCGGTCGTAGGCGGCAGTCCACTTGTTCCAGAAGTGGTCGCCCTCGCTGCCCGGCCACACCTTGTGGCACTCCTCCTCGCTCCATCGGTTCCACATATAGAGCATGAAGCGGGTGGTGTTGCGGGAGACGGTGTCGCCCTTGCCGGCGCCGTCCTCGAAGCCGTCGTTGTAGATGCGGTCGATGACGCGGGCCAGCTGTGCGTCGCTGCAGATGGCATTGCGCACGGCCTCCGTGCGACTCGCAGCGTACTCCGCGTTGCGCTCTATGTCGTGGAGGAAGTCGTCCCACTCATAGGGGCCGTCGGCCTTGGTGCCGTGGTCGAAGAAGCGATGCCACACATAGGCGCTAAACCGCAGGTGCAGCGTCTTCACCTCGCAGCAGTCGTCCATCACGCTCACCTCCAGGGGGAAGTCTCCCTCCGGCAGGTCTTCCGTCATGGCGATGCCGTCGTAATACTGTTCCCTGTAGAACTCCTCCAACGCCTCTCTGAGGCTGTCGGTCTCGTAGGGAAATACATAACTCTTACCGTTCACAGTGCAACGGATAATCAAATCAAAATCTGCGTTCATAACATTTTTGGTTAGAGGTTATCGTTTATCGGTTATCGCCTAGGATTGCCTAGGATAGCCTAGGTCCTCCTAGGCCGCTTTCTGCAGCGCGGGCTCGCTGTCGCCTTTGAGTTCGCTGTTAATCTTCTGGTCGAGCAGCGAGAGCTCGCGGCGCAGACGATCCAACTCCTCCTCTTTGGGCCAGTCTTCGGCGATGATGGCGTTGAGCTCCTCGATGCGGGCCCGGCAGTCGCGGGCCTTCTCCTCCCATTGCGCCACCAGTTCGGGGATGCGCTCCAGTGCCGTCATAGGATGCGAGGCCGTATAGAGGGCCGACACCCTGTTGACGTAGCCGTCTTTGTGGAGATACTTGAGGTGGCCGGTGGCGCTCTCCACGCAGAAGATGTTTTCGTAGCGGATATACGCCTGCCCCTTGGCGTCGGTACCGTGGATGTCAGTGGTCTTCACCATCAGACGCAGCCCGCCGATGCTGCCCACGGGAGCATAGGCGCCGCTGGTGCGGGCCGTGCGGTCGAGCTCTATCATGCGCTCGCCCTGCGCCTTCAGCCACGCCTCCGTGCCGGGCTCTGCGCCCTCGGGCACTTTCGCGCCGTCCACGGTGAGCGTGTTGATTGGCTCGCCCTTGTCGTTGACTTGGCGTTGCTTCACGTAGAGAGCATAGTCCTCCTTGGCCTCACTCACATTGCGGTCGTGCGTCTCGGCCTGACGACGCAGCGCCTCCTGCTTGTCCTGCTGCTCGCGGCGGTCACGGGCGAAGCTCTTGCGTTCGCTCTCCAGGGCGGCAATCTTCTTCTCCAGGCGGGCTCGCTCCAGCAGGTCGGTGTTGCCTGAGAGGATAGCCATATACTCGGCGAAGTTCATGCCCGTGTTCTCGTCGAAGGCACCCTCGTCAAGCGTGCGGATGCCCACCTGCCCCCTCTTGAGCTGAGAGATGAAGGTCTGCTTGCAGTGGAGCAGATTGAACTTATAGGAGTCCAGTGACCTTTCCACGGCATACACGATGATGTCCACCTTGTTGTCGGCATAGAGCTTGGCCACCTCGTTGCCCTTGCGTATGGCGCGGCCGTCGCGCTGCTCCAGGTCGCTGGGGCGCCACGGCGTGTCGAGGTGATGCACAGCCACGACGCGCTGCTGTGCATTGACGCCGGTGCCGAGCATTGACGTCGAACCGAAGAGCACTCTCACCTTGCCCTCGTTCACCTGCTTGATGAGCGCCTGCTTCTTCGCGTCGCTCTTACACTCCTGTATGAAGCGCACCTCCGAGGCCGGGATGCCGTAGTGCTCCACCAGTTTGCGCTTGATTTCGCCATAGACGCTCCACTCCTGATTGTTCTGCCAGGTGGAGAGATCGCTGAAGATGAGCTGCGTGCCTTTCTGCTCGTCGTAGCGGTCGTAATACTCTTTGACGAGGGCGGCGCACTGGCTGGCCTTGGAGCGCGGATGATCGCCATAGGCCGGGTCTATCATGCGCATATCGAGGCTCATCTTGCGGGCCTTGTCGGTGGCATAGAGCATCTTGGCCTTCTTCTGTTTGTCGGTGGCGTCGTGGATGCCGATGAGCGAGAAGTCGCCCGTCTTGGCAAACTCCATCAGCGTGGCGATGTACTCCTGCTGGTCGGGCGTCGGCTCCAGGTTGAGCAGGCGCACATTCTTCGCCGGGCGTTCGATGCCCACATCCTCCGCCGTGCGGTAGTCCGTGATCTCGTTATACATCATGGCCAACTCCGGCACTTTGATGAAGTAGCGGAAGCGCTCTTTGAGCACAATCTGGTTGGTGATCGAGAACTCAAACTCCTGCGACTTGCGGGCGAAGATAGCGGCCCAGGCGTCAAAACAGGTGATGCCCTGCTTCTCCATCGCCTTGGGCCTCAGGTAGCGGAAGAGACCATAGAGCTCCGTCAGCGAGTTGGTCACTGTCGTGCCGCTCAGGAAGGTGGCGCCGAGGTCTCTGCCCGTCTTCTTCTGGATGGTGCGTATGGCCATCAGCAGGTTATAGGCCCGCTTCGAGCCCTCTGTGTTGCCCATGCCGGCCACGCGGTCGTGACGGCTGCTGAACCCGAGGTTCTTGAACTGATGGCTCTCGTCCACGAAGATGTGGTCGATGCCCAGCGTGTCGAAGTCCGTCACGCTGTCGCGTCGGCGGCGCAGGCTGTCTTGCAAGGCAAGGATTTTGGCCGTCATATTCTTCTTGCGCGTCTCCAGTCCGCGCTTCACGCGGCTGCTGGCCTGCCAGCCCCACCCGTTCACGGCGGCAAGAGCGTCTTCCAGTTGGCGCAACTCGTCTTGCAGCATCTCCACCTGTATAGCCTCGCTCTGCGGGATGAAGCCAAACTGGTCGTGGCTCATGATGATGCAGTCCCAGTCGCCCGTCTTGGCCCTGTTGAAGAAGTCCTCACGGTTGGCGCTGCAGTAGTCGGCCTCCGTGGCGAAGAGCACCTTGGCCTCCGGATAGGCTGTGCGGTAGGTTTCCGCTATGGCGCTCACGTTGGCCTTGAGGCCGATGATCATGGGCTTGTGGGCCACGCCCAGGCGCTTCATCTCGTGGGCGGCGAGACACATAATGAGCGTCTTGCCCGAACCTACCTCGTGGTCGCAGATGCCGCCGCCATTGAGCAGCAGCATCCACACACAGTCTTTCTGACTCTGATAGATGCTCTTCACGCCGTACTTCTCCGCCAGCCCCGCCATGTTCACGCCGGGAAAGGTCTGGTGGCTGCCGTCGTACTTGGGCTTCACGAAGCAGTTGAAGCGGCGGTTGTACTTGTCGGTCAGCTCCTCGCGAAACGCCTTGGGTTGGCGCAGCAGCCAGTCGGTATAGGCCCGGCGTATCTCCTCTATCTTGGCGTTGGCCAGTTGGGTCTTCTCCGGGTCTTCCTCCTTGACTTTGTTGTAGTTGGCGTCATAGACGCAGTGGCCCTCGTTGTCGCGCTTCCAGCGCATCACCTTGGGACAGGTGTTGAGCAGGGCGTGGACGAGCAGGTCGATGCCCGTGAGGTCGGCGCTCGCCTCGCTCTTCACGGCATACTGGCTGCGGATTTTCTCGTTCCAGTTGTCGGCCTCGGCGCTGTATTGGTCCGTGGCGGGCTCGTAGTGCACCGTCACCTTGGTCTCGCCGCTCCAATAGGGCCCCTTGTCTTTGTCCGGCACGGTGAAGAACTCCGTGGCAAACTTGCTGTACACCTTGGCATCCACCCAGCGCTCGCCCAGGTTGAAGTCCAGCAGCTCAAAGGGGATGCGCTCCGGCACGGCAGCCTCCAGCGCTTTGACCGACGCCTCGATTTGCGGCGTAGGGTTGGCGTATCGCCGCTTGATTTCCTCCAGCTTCTCCACCACATTGCCGCAGACGAACTGCGCCTTGGTCTCGTAGCGATTGTTGAGCGGGTTCCAGAACACCTCGCCTGCCAGCGCCTCCGTCAGCTCGTCTTTCGTGAGGCCCGACACGGCTGTCATGCAGAGTATATCGACACGGCCGTAGCGGTTCAGGCTGCAGGCCAGCGCCTCCTGCGGCGAGAGGATAGCCGACTCACCCTCGGCGAAGGCCACGGGGCGCTCCATGATGTCGGCCTTGCGCCAGCTCTTGCCGTCGCGCACCTCCAGCGCCAGCACCTCCTTGATGCCCGCCTCCTTGGCGGCGGCGATGTTGGCGCGACTGTTGAGCAGACCGTGAGCGGCCACATAGTCGTCATAGACGGCGTTCAGTGTGAGGCGCAGCGGCATATTCTCCACGCGCTCTTCCGCCTCGTCCTCGTAGAGGGCGGTGTAGAGCTTGAAGATTTCCTTGAGGGCAGCGGCCTTCGGGTCGTTGTCTCCAGTGGGGCTGGCCGGGCTAGTAGGGCTAGTCTTGCCAGCCGGCCGCTCCGTGCTCGCGAGGTTTGCAGCCACGTCGGCGGCCACGGCCTCGCCCAGCGCCTTGGCGATGCCCTCCGTGCCACCCTTGTGGGTATAGACGATGGCGGGCTTGCCATAGGCGTCGGTGTCGCGCTTGCTGTCGGTGGCGATGATGTGGTCGGGGTGCATCTCGAAGTAGAGGTTGCCCGGCGCGCCGTCCGTCTCGAAGGTGGTGACGAGCAGGCCCTCGTCGGGCGTCAACACCCCGCCCTTGTGCTCATCCTTTTGCAGGACAACGAGGTCGGTCGGCGCCTCCGTGCCATTCTCCTTGAACAGGTTGCCCGCCAAGCGATAGGCACCGATGAGCCGCGACGTCTTGAGGGCTTCCGTCACCTGTTCGCTGTCTCTGTTGAGCCAGTTGGAGGTGATGATATAGGCCAGCAGACCGCCGTGGCGCAGGCAGTCGAGACCCTTGAGCACATAGTAGCGGTGAATCATCTTGGCCGCGTCGCGGCGCACGTCGCTCTTGCTGTTGGTGTAGGCGTGGTCATAGACGCGGATGTTGCCGAAGGGCACATTCGTTGTCACCAGGTCGTATCGGCCCAGCTCCGTGTCGGGGATAGTCTCGAAGCCTGCCACACGGATGTCCTTCACGAGGTCGCCGTGGTGCGCCTTGAGCAGCAGGCCGGAGAGCAGGTCTTTCTCATAGGCCACCACCTCGGAGCCCTCGTTCTTTGACACACACTGTGCTGCCCACCCGGCGAACACGCCGTTGGCGCCGGCGGCGGGGTCAAGCACCCGGCGCACATTCTTGTCGTAGTGTCCGCTGCGGTCGAGCATGGCGTGTGTCGTGATATAGGCGACAGCCTGGGGTGTATAGAACGCCGTCAGCGTGCTGCTCTTAAGAGAGTCCACCCATGCCTGCTGTTCTTTCTCGCCGGCGCTGTGCTGGCGCAGCAGGGCGTGGAGGCGCAGCGTGTCCTCGTAGCAGTCGAGGTCGCTCTTGCTCCACGCGGCCTTGTCGAGCGGGTTGAGGATGAACGTCAGTCCGCCGAAGCCGCTGTACTTAGATAGCGCTCCGGGGTCGTTCTCTCCCCTGAAGGCGCTCTCCAGTGCGGCGATGTTGTTTCGTAGTCGTTGAAGTTTGGTCATATTGTTTTGATTGTTTTGGGGGTTAAAGTTTATACAGGTAGCAGAAGGCGTGCGGCCAGTGGCTGGCTATACTCGCCAATGATGTCGGGCTGTGTGCCAAAGCCCAGCGTTTCGCCCCGGCAGACCAGATACTCGGCGCCGGGCTCAAACTCGCCTTCGACAATCTTGGTGCTGCCGGCATTGGCCGCCACTGTCATGTTGAGGTCGTCGTTTTGCTCTTTGGAAAACTCTTCGCTCTCATTTGCCTTCATATAGGCGAAGTCGTGCTTTTGTTTGTCTGCGGCATAGAGACATAATGCCAGTGCCAGGGTTTGCTTATCCATAGTCGTTATAGTTTAGATTGTTTTTAATTCATGCAGCCTTGCGATACCGATGGCGGCGCAGGGCGGTCAGTAGCGTGCAGAGGTTGTCGGTATTGAGGCCGCTGTAATACAGGTCATCGTGGCCAACAATAGTAACCTCTCTGCCCCACCAGCCATCTTCAATGCGGATGCCCTTCACCCCATAGGTGCGGCCACCCAATTCCACCTCGCAGATTTCGCGGCGGCCACTAAACGTGCGTTCACGCCACCGCTTCGGTGCATCATAGCGGGTGTCTGTTTGTGCCCGCTTCTCGATGATGCCCCACATTTCGTCAATCATAGCGCGGGATATTCTCGAAATCTTCGCGCTGTAGCTTGGTCTTCTCTTTGCCATAACTTTAAACTTTAAACTTTAAACTTGCTCGCCTTGCGGCGTGACACATAGACTGTAAGTCTTTGATGATGCCTCAGACGAGACTGGGTGACGGGTGATACGTCGAATCACCGGGCACCCAGTGTGCTAGTCTGAGACACTAAATGCGCCGCCCTACGAGCGGGATAGCGGTGTGCGGCCGCTTGGTTGCGCTCTCTCCTCTCGTCGCATAGTCTTTATTGTTGTGATGATTGCTGGTGGAGTATCCAGCGAGCGCTACAGGAATTCCTGTTGTGCTCGCTGGCCTACGAACCGCCAATCTGGTGTGTGAGGAGCTCGCGGTCTTTTGCCGTGCGCTCGGCCTCGCTCGTCTCGCTGCGTGGCATAGGTCTGTAGTCTTGCGATGATAAACTTCTCGCGGATGTAGAGGAGAGTGACCGTGAAGTCTCGGCGAGGGCTCGTCGGCAGACTGAGCGCGGTCGGACACAACTGGTCTTTCTCCTCGCATCTTAGTGGAAGTTTCTCTGAACTTTGCAGCTCTGCGGGCGTCATGCGGTATGCGCCGCCATAAAATCACGCGGACTCCCGGAGGTGCTTATATAATTTTGACGCCACCTCATAACACCCATCAAGCTGTGGCTTGCGCCTTCCTCTGGTACGATAGAAGCGGCACGATGGGTTTTTGCCGTTGATGTCAACCACCACCTGTTGCAGGTTGTGTACGGTGCGAAGGTGCATAGGGATGTTATGCTGGCGGCACAACTCCACAACATCCTTGCCGGAGATATTGCCTCCTGCCTTAAACTTTTCGGACTCTGCGGCCAGCCGCTCCCGCTCCTTGGCTTCCTTTTCCGCTTCGCGACGCGCCTTTTCCTCCGCCTCTTTGCGTGCAGCCTCACGACGTGCTTGGCGCTCTGCCTCGCGCCTCTGCAAGCCAATAGCACGAAGGCCCTGGAGTACAGGCAACAGAGGAGAGCCAGCCTCTTCATAGGCTTTAACGGCGGCAGCATCCACCCAATGCTCGCCGGAGGTCAGGTAGGCATCGTAGTCTTGAAGCTGTTTCAGGAACTCCAGTTTCCTCAGACGTATTTCTTTTTCCTCGGCAGCCCTGTTCAAAGAAAACTCTTTCTCCTTTGCCTTGCGCTCTTCGCTCATTTGAGGGTATTCCTCACAGTATTTCTCCAACCATTGTTGCCAATGGGCGTCAATCTGTTCGTCGGTCTTCTGCAGCGTCTCGTAGAATGAGTATGAAGAAGGACATTCGTTCACTATCACAGCTACATTTTCGCTGAGTTGCGCATACATCAGGTAGTACACCTGGTGATAGTCTCCGTCTTCGCGTTCCACCCAAAGGGGCGTTTTTACGCCCTCGTTGTCGACGCAGGGCACAATGTCGCTGATGCTTGTTAATTCGATGCTGCGCCGCTTCGGCGTATTGCCGTCGCCACCAATATAGTGGCACCAAAATTTTCTCTTTGCCATAGTTGTGATATTTTAGTGATTAAAATCTTCCGATAACTTTCTCGATGTCGGCCCGTTTGCCGTGCCATGCGGGTTCGTATCGCGGGCCGTTGGCGCACTCCGGCAATATCCATACGGCGTAGCATACGACGTAACTATCCAGCCCGACTCCGTTATGCGTCACTTGCTGCAGCCTTACGCCGTACTTGCGCCAATAGGTGTTTGAGTGTTGTATCAGGGCCTCCTGCTGCTCTTTTGTCAGCGGGATTTCAACCGTGTCAAACGCCGATGTAAATGTCTTTACCATAGTTGTAATCGTTAAAGTAATGTTGGTTTAAACTCGCTCGCCTTGCGGCGTGGCACATGGTCTATAAGCCTTTGATGAAGCACGAGACGACGTCTTCAGGGGGATGTCTGACCGGCGTTGTTTACGCCGGTCAGACATCCGTTTGAAGATGTTTGCTCTCGTGCGGCTGATTCATGCCGCCCTACGAGCATCTTGCGGTGCGCGCCGCCAATTTTGATTAAGGGCTAAGAGTACCGATCCTTTACGCGGTCTCCGTTTTTGAGCGGCAGGCATCCGATAGCCTCGTTAAGGTCGGCCATGTTTTCGCGCCAGCTATACTCATAGTCAAGCATGATGCAGTTGCACTCATACCCACCATCCTCGAAGCAGCAGGAGTGGCCCGTGCCACCCTCGCCGCGCATTATCTGCGAGTATAGGTTGTAGGAGTCTCTGTCGCCAAAGATGTAGTGCGCCACCATGCCGACGGCATAGGGGTATTGTTCGTCGTGCCGGTGCGCCTTTGCGGTCTCGTAAAAGTCCTCAATGTTGCCAACATTCTCGTAAATCTCATAAAAATTTGCCATAACTTTTAATTTTTAATTTTTCACTTTTCACTTGCCGACCTCGTCGGCACCGCTCTCCGGACGCGGCATAGGTGCTTTAGTCTTTTGATGTCAACCGAACGTGGATGACCCGCGAACTCAAGAAGGCACGCAGTTTGCTGCCTTCTTGGTTCTTCTGGTCATCGTTAAGTTCTGTTTACTAAACGATGTCCGTCTGGCGGGTGTTAGGCGGTATGCGGCCGCAGCGGGTTACAGATATTGCTGCACAAAGGTGTAGTCGAGATTGTCAACCCATTGAGCAAACTCTTTGCTCTGTTCATCGCAGGGGCCAACGGCCTCACGGAGCGCAGACAATTCCACTTGCCCGCAGTTTTCGTATAGACCCTTGCGTCTTTTGATTTTAGCGATAACGCTTGCCTTGGCTTGCGCTGCTGTTGTGATTTTCTTTGCCATAGTCGTATAATTTTAGGGTTAATAATTTCTTTGAAAAAATTGGCAGCGCCGCGTCTCACGACGCAGCGCCACCGCCACAAAACAATTCAAAATTATGAAAAAACATTTGATGTGGACTGCGGGCACTGTAAAGCGTTTTTCTTGACATACTCCCACGGCTAAAGCGATGAGATTCTTGGGTGCTTACGCCCCCGCACGGTCACCACAGCGGGCTTCCGCGTCTTACAGAGACTCCCCAATGAGGCAATGCCCTGCCTCAGAATGTTGTTCGCAGCATGAAGGTCGCGGTCGTGATGAGCACCACAAACAGGACAGGTCCACTCCCTGTCATGCAACGATAGAGAATTATGAATATGACCACAGCCACACAACTTGGAAGAAGGATAGTAGCGGTCGATCTTCTTGACCGTCACGCCGTAGCGAGGTGCAAGGTACTCCAACTTTGCAATCATCTTGCCGTGGGCGAGGTCTTGCATCTTGCGGCCCCACAACTTGGTTATGCTTGTGAGCTGCAAGTCCTCGATGCAGATGGTGTCGAATCGGCGGCACAGGTCGTGAGCCAGCTCCCATTGCCAGTTGTCGCGGCGGTTGGTGATTTTCTCCTCCACGCGATTCTTCGCCCGTCGTGCGGCCTCGCGGTGGTTACTGCCTTCCATCTTCTTCGACAGGCGGCGGTCGGCGGTACACTTCGCGCCGAGGGCCTGCTTCAGGTAGAGGGGCGACCGGATGCACTCACCCGTGGAGAGCGTCATGTACGTCTTCAGTCCGAAGTCGATACCAACGGATGCACCATTATGTGTCTTTCCGATGGGCTTCCCTTCGGCTTCGATACTGAGGACGATGTAGTATTCTCCGAGCGGCGACCGCTTCACGGTCGCCCCCTTTATCCTTCCCACTCCCACGTATGGACGGGAGAGCGAGAACTTATAGCGTTTCTTGATTTTGTTGATGGTGATTATGTTCCCATTCAGCGTGTAACCGCCCTGCTTGAACCTAAACGACGTGAACCAGTCATCCTTCTTGAACTTAGGCGGGCGCAGTTGGATATGTCTGAAGAAACGCTGATAGGATATATCAAGCCTTTCGAGTATCTCCTGTACGGTCTGAGAGTGGAGACGGCTACTCTTGCCGTACCAGCGTACCCACTTACCTTTGAGCCGTACCACGTCGATGTACTTGTGATATATGCGATAGTACCGCTTCTGCAATGCCAGCGCATGATTCCATACCCAAGCAGCCTCGCGCAGCATCGCATCGAGGTGCTTAGTCTGCTTGGTGGTATAGAGTTTGTATTTGTAGGTTATCATACGCTATATTATTGTGTGGTTAATCAAACAAGGCGTGTTCGCTCATCTTGTCATCACGGCAGCAGAAGCGGAGGTCGCTGTCATCGCCATATTCTATATCGCCGTCCTCCAGCTCCAGTTGGCACAGCTCAGACTGGGCAAGGTCTGTCAGACGAGTTCGGATGATGTCGTCACCGCGCTTCACATAGATTTCCACGCGCTCGTCATAGTCGGGGCTCATCATCTCGCCAAGAATCCACATCAAGGCCGTTTCCGTGTAGTCACGCTTCAGTTTGACGAACTCCACCTCCGGCATTATCTGTGCCAGTTCGCGGCGCACGGTGTCGATGTGTTTGAAGTCCAGATACACCACCTGGGCCTGCACGTGACCGCCCTTGTTGTTCACCTCCATTCCGTAGAGGAACTTGCCGAAGTAGTCCTTCAGCATCTTCTTGTAGTCGCGTCCGAGCGACTGCGGGGTCTTTACTCTTCTCATAGTCTTAAACTATTAAACTATTAAACTTCTTAAACTCTACCCTACGCTGCCGCTATGCGGCGGCAAGTTGGCTCACGGTCAGGGGTTATTGGGGATAAAGGGCGTCACCGTGAGGTCGAAGTGGGTGGCGTTGTACCTGTCGCAGACGAAGCGCACATATTTGCCGGGGTCGCGCAGGGCGGCAAAGATTTTTTTGACGTGCTTCTTTTGGCCTATAGGGTTGAACATTCCTCCGGCGTCTCGTGTCTTGATGAAGCGATTGGCTTTGCTGCGCTCCGCGTCGAGCCACATGGTGAACTTCTCCTCCAGCGTGCCATTGGCGCTGTAGATGCCCACATTCACATTGAGGCCGGTGTAGTAGCAGCTGCTTGAGTGGTAGGAGGTCATATCGAACTGCCGCTCGCCCACAAGGCGGAACTGCGGCTTCTCCCAGTCCCAGATGACCATAGAGCCCATGCCCTTCACGTCGTAGATATACACAGCTCCGGCCTCTGTGCCGGTCAATTCGTCCGCTTCATGCACGGACACCGTCCACTTGCCGTCCTCGGCAAACATACTCAACACTGTCATGGCCAGGGCCATAAGGATCACGATTTTCTTTTTCATAGTCTTTGAAATTTTTAGGGGTTAAAGGTTAGAGGTTAGATGTGGCAGTCTATCACGGTCAGCAGCGTGTCGCCGGGCAGGTCTGCAAGCAGTTTTTTCTGTTCGGTCTCCCATGTCTCTGCCGCCTTTTCGTTAGACACTATAGCAAACCAGCCCATCTCGCCCTTTTCGTACCACTCGCCGTCCTTGAGGATAGCAAAGAACTTCAGCTCGCCCAGGTTGGTCACGTCCTTGGCGAGGGCCTGGTCGCAATAGCCCTCTGCTTTCAGGCGGTCATAATCCTTGTCTTCGCCGTCCTCACCTTTGCACTCCCAGCCGGAATAGAGCGGAGCGTCGGGGTTGGGTGTCTTGAGTTTGAGTTTGCCGCGCCAGCGTCCGCCCCTCCGATACCAGTCCCACTTGGCGTTCTCGTTGGTGGTCTTCCACAGACTCCCGTCCTCGTGTATCTCGCACCACGACTCGCCGTTCTTTATGGCGTCGCGGTAGTCGCTCACGGCGTAGTCGTAACAATGCTTGCGGTTCCACTTGAGGCGTTTGGGGAAGATGTTTTTGAGGTAGTTGATGTGGGAGGCAAACTGCTTGTTCCTCTCCTCGTACCCTTCCGGGTCTTGCAGATACTCGGCATAGGTGGTGTTCTTGTAGTTCTCAATCTGCCTCTTGACCTTGTCGATCAACTCGTCCTTGGTGGCCACCTGGTGCATCTCCAACTCCAGATTCTCGTCAAACGGCTCCAACTGACTCTCGGGGTGTGCCCCGATAACTAATACTGCAAAATGGCTCATAGTCTTTCGTTTTTAATCGTTAATTTGGCAAAGTTCTACATTATCGAGGCGGATGCCGCTCTCGAAGGTGTGGTTGAGCATATTGGCTCTCTCACAGGCCATAGCGGCCACGTTGTCGGCGTTGTCTGCTGTGCCGTCCTTACACTCGTAGTCGATGCGAATAGTCGCATAGATTGTCTTAAATCCGTTCATAGTTTTTCGTTTTTCGTTTTTCTCAAATCACGCCGCCGCTTTGAGCGCAGGCTTCAAAGCCAGGGCGATAGTCTTTTTGTTGCTGATGATGAGCGACCGGATTTCCTGGTCGCGCTGGGGTATGGCATTGCAGGCGGCACGGCACTGCACGATGTCGCCGCGCCGCGTGTCGTACTCGATGGTGGCCAGGCGCTTACCCTCGCCGTCCTTGGCGGAGAAGATAAGGCTGGTCTCGCTCTTGTAGTAGCCCATAGAGAAGACGCAGTGGTGCATCGCCTTGCCCTCCTCGGCAAACTCCTCCACGCTATGCAGCGGCTCCACCCTCAGATTGTCGCCCGATAGCGACAGCATGAGCGCCTTGCCCCACCGCTCGGTATAGGCGGCAACAGCCTCCTTGTGCTGCTTGATGCGACGCTCTTGTTCGCGCCGGCGGCGCTCTGCGATTTCACGCTCAATCTCCTTGCGGCGCCGTGCCACCAGGAAGGCGTGTACCGTCTGTAGGTCCGACGGACATACATAGTGGGCGTTGTGGGTATCGAGCTTGAAGTGCTTGAGCAGCACCATGTGGTCGAGCCATAGGGAGCAATCCGAAATTGTGTAGTGGTTGCGGTTGCAGATGTTGATTGTGTGCTCCAGCCCCTTGGGTATGAGCTTCGTCCGCATCACAAGGTGGTCGAACAAGGTTGGCTGTGTCTTTCTGGCCGTCTCGCCCCACGGATAGGCGATGACGCGCAACACCGACGTGTCATTCTCATACTCCCGCATGAGGTCGTCCACTCGCTTGTAGCGCCATTGCCGCGTCAGCGACTTGATGTGGTAGCTGCCCACGGACAAATTGTAGCGCATCTCGGCGTTGTAGCTCTGATTGCTTGGCTCGCGGCGCAGCTCCAGGTCCGACCAGAGGGAGAAGGCGTCGTAGTAGCACGACATCATACACACGCTCTTGGCGAACACACAGCGCTCGCCACTCTCGCTATACATGATGCGCTCCACCTCATAGACGCCGTTGATGACTTTCTTGCCAAAGCCCGTGAAGCGGTCCACGCGGTAGATGCGGCAGAGTTGCAGGTCGCCTTTGGCCTCCATGATCATGTGATAGTCCGTGCTGCGGCGCTCATACGCCTCCGGCTTGGCCGTCCACTTGGTGTGACATTGCGGGCACTCCTTTTGCCCCGTCCACTCTATCTCGCAACCGCACTCCGAGCAGTAGTGTACGCTGCGCTTGCGCCAGGTGCGATAGATAGGCCCCGCAGGGAATACGCGCGCCGCTATCTTTGCGGATAGTGTCTTGCCCGGCTCTTTGAGGCGCTTGTTGAGGGCAATAGCCCGACGTTCAAATTCTTTCCTTGCCATAGCCGTTCACTTTTCTTTCTTCAAATTCTCGTCGCTCTCGTCGTAGTAGTGCACAGCCAGACCGAAGACCTCCTCGTCTGTGACGGCGAGGGCCTGCGAGCCCTTGGCGCGCTTGCGCATCTCGCCTATGATGTAGGCGCAGCAGCCGTCGATAGACTTGCCTTTGGCCTGCATCTTGCCGGCCATGTCGGGCCGCCCCTTGAGATAGGCTTCGATGGCCTGCTTGAAGGCGTCTGAGGCTCCGCCGTCTTTCTTGGTGGCGGTGACGGAGGCTTTGGATTTTGCGGGCTTGCCCTTGGTTTGAGGCTTGGGGCTAGAGGGGCTAGCGGCCTTGGCCTTCGTGGCTCCCTGTTTCCGTGGTTCCGTAGTTCCGGCTGCAGCCTTGGGCGCAGCGTCCTCGTTCAGCGCACAGATAGCGCCGTCGAGCAGTTTGTCTAAGTTTTCCATAATTCGTTTCTCGTTTATCGTTTAGCGGTTAGCGGTTAGCGACCCTAGGATTGCCTAGGATAACCTAGGCCCCTAGTCTCCCTAGGCTGCGGCCTTGAGTCCGCCGCTCATTTCCTTGGCGAGCTTGTTGTACTCCCTCATGAAATAGTCGCTGGCATCCTCCACGGCGTTGATGACGTCCTGCAGGTAGTCTTTCTCCTCGCAGATAGCCTTGCGCCAGCTCTGCACATAGGCCATGTGTTGCTCGTCGAGCAACTTGCCCACGCCCAGCATAGCGCCCACGCAGGCCGCCGTCAGTTCGGCAATGAACTCCTCCTTGGCATAGTCGCTGCTGCCGAAGCTGCCCTTTATCTCGCGCTTCACGGCCTTGCAGGTGGAGTGCGCCATCTCATGCAGCGCCGTGCTGTAGAAGAGCGCGTCGCCCATGAAGCGCTCACGCTCCGGCAGGCTGATGCGGTCGAAAGAGGGCGAGAAGCAGGCGCGGTCGCCGCCGAAGTTGATAGGGCAGCGCCATTTGCCGCCGAAGATCATGGCGTCCAGCACCTCGTCGCGCACACCCTCCTCGAAGGGGTGCTCGGGCAGGGTGGTCAGCTCTTGCCATTTCTCCGGATAGAGTTCGGCAAAGTTGGTCTGCCCCAGGTTAAACTCCGAATAGAATTTCTGATACCACCTCTTGCGGCAGGCGGCTTTCTCGTCGTCCGTCAGGGCGTCGTAGTCTTCCTGCGTGAGCTTGTTGCCGTCCTTGTCGTAGCGCGAGATGAACATATAGACCACCGGCCACGGCTTCTCGTACTGCGGCAGGCCGTTGTCCTTGAACGTGGGGATGCCGTCTTTGTCTGTCTCTATATTGAGCGACAGGCCCAGCTTCTCCATTTGCTTGTGGGTGAGGAAGAGGGGGCACTTCCAGCCCTCCACACCGCAGAGCATGGTGAGCAACATATTGTTGATGCCCAGATAGGCTTTGGTGGGGCGCTCGTAGTTGGCGGGCGCAGCGGCCAGGGGCTCTACCCACGGCTTCTGCCATTGGGCGTTCTGCATAGCGTCGAGCTGTGCGATAAACAGGGCGACGAATTTGTCGCGCTGATTGGCGTTGAATAAGAGCTTGTTCATAGTTCGGTTATCGTTTAGCGGTTATCGGTTATCGGTTGGCGGTTATTACCTAGGGTAGCCTAGGATAGCCTTGCGGTCCTAGGAGAGCCTAGTCCTCCTAGTCTCCCTAGGCCGCTTTCTTGGCCAAATCCATGAGGCGCTTGCACTCGGCGCGCATTTTCTCGTCGCCGGCGCAGAGGCCGTTGAGCAGCGCGCCCACCTCGGCCTCCGTATAGAGGCACTCGCCGTTAGCGGGAGCGGCGGGAGCGGGCTTGACCTTGGCGGCTTTGGCTTCCTCGTCGTGGGCGGCGGCGATAGCGATAAGTTTTTCGGCCGTCTCCCCGGCGTTGATAGCGGCGCAAATCTTGTGGGCCAACGCCACGTTGCGCTCGCTGAAGGCCAGATAGGGCACCTTGACCTTGGCCTTGGCGTCATACTCGCTCGTGGCGCTGGCATGAAGGCGCACGGCCACCTCGGGCTTGTAGGCATCGTCGTCCTCCGTCACGCCGTAAATCTTACAGCGCGTCACAGTGCGGCCATTCTTCTCGACGGTGTAGTCCTCGATGCGGCAGCGGGCGGATGCCTGAGGGCTGACGGCTGAGGGCTGAGGATTGACGGCCTTGGCCTCCTTGGCTCCGTTGCTCCGTGAGTCCGTAGTTCCAGCCTTGGCTCCGGCCTTGGCCTTGGGCTTCAGTGGGATAGTCTTGGCTGGTTCAGGGCTAGAAACCCCCTCCGACTCCCCCTTTGTGGGAGTGACGGGGGCGGTCGGATTACTCGGAGCACTCGGAGCACTCGGAACTGTTTGCGCCGCAGGCGCATTGGGGGCCTCGGGCGCTTCGGGCGTTTCGTCCTCCGTGGCGAGCGTATAGATGCCGCTCTCCATGCCGCGCAGTATTTGTGCGGCGGGCATCTTATCCATGACGGTGACGCTCTCGCCTCTGTGGAACTCGGCTTTTACTGTCTCGCCGTCGGCGGAGAGGATGACAAACTTGCAGCCACCGGCTGCGTTGATGGTCTTGCCGACGAGGTCGGCTGCGTTGGTGATAGTAGTCATAGTTGGTTCAGGGTTAAGGGTTAAGGGTTCAGGGTTCACGGCTTCGGGCTCGGGGGCGGTGGTGCCCATGAGCACCTGCAGGTCTTTGGGCTGCACTTTCTTGCAGTTGGTCAGCATGATGTCTATCAGCCTGGGCTTGCCGCCGACTTCCTGCGCATGGTTGATGCACATCACATAGACGCGCTCCCCGTTCATGTAGAGCTCAGTGTTGTTGCTCTCGATCTCTTTGATCGTGGCGGGGCGAAATTTCTTTGTCTCCATAGTTTAGGGTTTTTGGTGGTTAATTATTCGTAGCGGAAATTGCAGAGCTTCGGGTATCTGCCTGGCTTTTTTACCACATCACACTCCACCTCGCACAAATCCTTGCGGATATAGTCGCGGCGGGAGAAGCCCATGTCGGCGTCGAGATAGAACACCGGAGCCAGCGTTGTGCCTTTCTTGCCCAGATAGGACGTCATGGCCCTGCCGTGCGTCTTGCGGGCGTCGCTATGCCAGCGGCGCGTGTCCGAAGAGAACCAGACGGTTTTCGGCTGTTGCAGGTTGCCGTTATCGTCCTGATAGTAGAGCATTTCGTCCAGTTGTATCTCCTGCGGGAAATTCTCGCGCGGCGTTCTCGCTACGGGATTGTATTCCGGCTTGGCGAACTCCTCGTCGGCCCACGCCTCCAACTGCTTGCAATAGTCCTCGATTTCCTCTTTGGTCATACAAGAGGCATCCTTGATGTCGTCGGGCAGTTTGCGGTAGAGGTCGCGCATCTCCTGCATCTCGCGCTTGATGCAGCCGCCCCACAGGTCGTGCGGGCGGCGATAGCGGCAGTCGTCCTTGGAGAAGAAGCCTCGCATATCAGACTTAAGGCGGGACAGCATCAGCAGCTCGTGCTCATACTGGCCCAGGTGACGGTCGCGCTCCGTGAGCGGCGCCAGTATATTGATCGGTGTGCCCTCGTAGACGCGGCGGATAGTGTGCGCCACCTCGGGACCAAAGTATTCCACGATAAACTTCACGGCGGCATCGTCGTCCACGAACATACACTCATGGTTGTTCCACTCGGCGAAATAGACCTCCTGCGGATTGCACTCCTTCTTGATCTTCTTGGATCTCTCGTTGTAGAAGTTGTTGAAGCGCTCAATTTCCTCGCGCGTGCCGTATAGGCCCACACCGGCGCCGCACACCTTGTCGCCCTCCTTGATGTAGCCCTTACGGATGAGCGCCTTATAGCCCTTCTCAAACTGCTCTTTGTCAAAGGCGAAAAATATGCCGTAGAGATTTTCGTCGGGCTGCTCATGCTTGATTTCGCGATAGCGGTCGAGCGTCTTGGGCTCCACTACATAGATGCCACCCTCGCTGCGCTCCCAGTCCTGATAGTAGCGCACTCCGTTGGCCTCCATGACATCATGTTTGATGCCGTTAATTTCGATCGTTTCCATGATTTTGAAAATTTTAGTCGTTAAACACTATAGCCTTACGATGCTTTGCGATAGTGGATAAATACATTCTCAATCTCTTCCGGCACAAATTCCGGATCGGTGTTGTATGCCACGGCAATAGCGCGGCGCAGCTTGCGCTGGGATAGTTTGATGATTTTGGTCATGATTGTTTTGAGGTTTTGTTGGTTAAAGGGTTGGAGAAATTAAGCTGCTAAGGCGGGGGCTTGCGCCTTACTGTTGAGCATGGGGTAGATGTCGCTGCCCTCGTCGAATATCGACCGGCGCGCCTGCTCGTAGATGTCATACGCCTTATCCCAGACGCCTGGCCATATCTCTTTGTGATAGATGAGCGCGCCGTCGGCAGAAAGCACCTGCACATGGACGCCGAAGTCAAAGAGCGTCAGCGTGAAGCGATAGCCCTGGCTGCTCGTATGCTCCACTGCGTAGAAGCCCGTATCGGCATGGCGACCGCGCGCCTGCCACGAGAACAGGCGGCGCATAGTCTCGCGAAAGTTCTCAAAAGGCACGTTGTTGTTGCTGCCTCCGTGAAAATCTTTCGGCCCCTCTGCGGTGCGCATATAGAACGGCCCATTGCTCGCCAGTTGCACCTTGCAGCGATCCAAAGCCTCGTAGCAGAAATACACATAGAGGCCATCGCGCTCCAGGAAGCCGCTCTGATAGTAGTGGCCGCTATTGTAGCTCACGAGCATGGCGCCCTCTTCGCGGGCTATGCGCTCCACCTCGCTCTTCATGGCGCGCTGAAAACTCTTGTACTCCTTGCTCACGGTAGAGCCCCAGTCCTCCAGCCTGCGGCCGTCCCATGTCTTGATAAAATCTTTTGCCATAGTTTTTCGTCCTTTACATGAAGGCTAATAGGGCCTCGGGGTTTTCAAACAAATCTTCTTCGTCCAGGCCGAGCGTGTCGCAGAAGTCGTACACGTCGCCCGTCTCCATGAGCGCGTCAGTAGCGCTGCGCAGCTCACACGTCGCCTCCTGCTCCGTCAGGCCGCAGGAAGCCATTACTTTTTCGGATAGTGTTGCCATAGTATTCCTCCTTGCTTTTATTCGCCGATAGTGGCGGCGTACTTTTTCCATGTTTCTTGGCCGGTGGGGGTGTATTCCTCTTGGAGCAGTCCGCCCTCTTGTGTCCACTCCCAGGCGATCTCGATGTCCACGCCGAAGCTCCGGTCAATGTGTATATACTCGCGCGGGATGCCCATGTCCTCGCATAGCGCCCCCACGTCGCCGATAGGCGCGGGCGTCATGTTGGGGTGCTCGTCCGTCACATAGATGCACACCGAACCCTCGTCCTCGTAGTCCGTAGCGGCCCCCATTTTATAGTTGCTGGCAATGTGCTTCACACCCCAGCACAGAACGTCTCCTTTGCGCATAGTCCGGCCTCCTACGTAAAAAGTTTGAGAAACGGGTTGGCATAGTTGTAGTCCACGACAGTCTTGCCAAACTCTTTCTTCATGTCGTTGTACGCGCGCTGCGCCGCCTGCGCCTCCAGGTCGGATAGGCCGGCATTGGCACACGCGCCCGCCACGATAGCTGTGAGGGAGATTTTCTTAACGACTTTCTTTGCACTCTTGGCGCTCTTCTTTGCGCCCTCAGCGCACCTCGCGCTGATGTTGATAGTCTTTTTCATAACCTTGATTTTTTTGGGGGGGGGTTAATTGTCAATTATCAATTATCAATTCGATGAGCGCAGCTCTCACGCGGCGCTGCGATAGGCTCTGCGGGCGCGCTTGTAGTCGGCCCGATGGCGGGGGTTGACGGCGCGCTCGTCGCGCTCGTCACGATAGGCGGCGGCGATGTAGGGCGCGGCCACGATACCCACGAGGACCAGGCACACGATGACCTGGCCGATAGCGGCGGCGGCAATAGCCACAGCCACGATGATAGACTGAATGGTTGTTTTCATGATTTTGTCCTCCGAATTTTAAGGGGTTAAACAATGTTGATGGAGCGGCGGGGCTCGAACCCGCACAGGCGCAGATAGCGCCAGCAGCCCACGCTGCAGCTCCTCCGGTGGTGGATAGGTTAATCACTCGGGCACACTCCTCCTCGTGTGTGCGCCCATACACGGCTATTGTGCTCGGCCAATAGCGACCTCCTGTGTTACCCACAGGCAGACGGGTTTTTGTTCGTCCTCAACTTTGCAGAGATAGTTCGCCCTGATAAATCGTTTGCGCTTGTCTCCGCGCGCATAGTTTCCAACACGCACTCCACGTTCTGCGCTGCACGCTCCACCCGCATAGGCGGGGATCGGGCTCATCGTGTGCGTCATGACGCACAGAGCCACAGGCATTTTGCAGGCCGCGCACCCATAGCACACCGCACCCATGCGGCATACGGATAGCGCCGGAAAAGATCCGGAGCCGGTGCGCCCCCACTTCCCACAGTTCCCTCTGTGTTCGTGGTCGTTCAATAAGGTTCCCCGTGTGCCCGTCACGACACTCTGGGTGAGGCAAAATGCGGCCAAATGCACCAACTGGCTCCGCACCGGCCGCCGTACCAATAGGCGGCCTCTTTTGCGCGAATTTTACGGGCGTTTTGCCGGTGTAAAGCTCGCGACTTTGGCTCGAAAATTCTGGGCGAATAGAACAAAGTTATTTAAACTTTTTCGTCCACATCTTTCTCGCGTTATAGAAAATTTTGGCCTTACCACGCGCATACACACACAATACAGGCGGACAGCATGAGGGCGTCATGCGGCCAGTGCACCGGCGGCCACGGCCTCCAGTGGGGCGGTGTGCCTCCAGTGGGGCGGCGGTGTGTATGTCGGCCGGTCTGCCAGTTTGCGCCGTGTCTCCTCCATGGCGGGCGGTGGCGGTTGTGGATTACCACGGCCACGGCCTCCAGTGGGGGCGGCGCTCTCTTTAGCCTCTGCCAAAGGTCACGGCCACGGGCGGCCGGTTGGTCGGCCTCCGTGTGTCGTGCTGGCTTGGTGGAGATCTCGGCGGCGGTGCGCCGTGTCTCTCCGGCCTCGTTGTGTGGGTTTGGTTGGCTCTGCCTCGCTCTCCGTCCGTTTTGGGTTGTGGAGATCTCGGCCGGCCGGCCTCCGTCTCGGTGTGGCCTCGTTGTGGATTACCACGGCCACGGCCTCGGCGGTTGTTTGTGGTGGTTGGTGTGCCCTCGCCGGTTTCCGACACCGGCCGGCCAGTGTTGGCCGTTTCCTCTATTCGGGGGCAAGTTAGGAAGGACACCGGCGGCGGCCGGTGTCCTTCGGTGGTTGGGTTGTTAGGCGGTCGCTCTCACCTCGGCCAGTGCCTCGGTGGTCTCCTCGGCCTTCTTGTCAAGTTTCACGGCGGCCAGTGCCTCGGCGGCCTCGCTCTTGGCCTCGGCCAGTTGCACGGTGGTCTCTCTTAATTCTTGGGAGATCTCGGCCAGTGTGCCGGTGGCGGCCTCCAGTTCTTCCATGGTGGCCGTGCTCTCCAGGTTCTCGGCCTCCTTCTTGGTCTGCTCGGCCTCCTTCTTGGCCTCTCTCTTGGCCTTCTTCTCCTCGGCCAGTCGCTCCACCTCTGCCAGTGCCTCGGCGGCCTTCTCCAGTCGGGATGCTTGCTCTGCCTGTGCCTCGGCCGGTATGTTAAGCGTGTCAAGTTTCGCGCTTAACACTAAAACGCGGTATAATGTTTCAACGCTCCACAAAGTTACGGCCTTCATGCCTCGGCCGGTTCCTATCATGACACCGGCGGTGGTGGGCACCTTTATAAAAGTATGAGCGGCGGCCAGTATGTCGGCCGGCGTCATGCTTACCACCTCCAAAGAGATACCACGGCGGACAAAAAGCGGCTGCCAGATTTCGCCGTGTTCCTTCATGGTCTTGATCGCTTGGGACAAGGTGCGGGTCTCGGCTATTGCTGCGCGCTCCTCGGCCTTCATGCTGGCTGCGTCCTCCTCCACCTTCTTCTCGGCCTCCTCTATTGCACCGGCGGCGGCCTCTTGTACCTCCTCCAGTCGGTTGGCGGCCAGTTCTTCGGCCGTTGCCTTTCCTTCGGCCTCGTGACGGCGGCGGACATATCGGCCGGCCAGTTGTGACAGATTGCGGGCGGCGGTGGCCTCGTTTGTCGCGTCCTTCGCTTTGTCCTTCGCTCTCTTGGTGTCTGCGCCGGCCAGTTCCTCCACGGCGGCCAGTACCTCGGTGGGGATTTCTGCCAGTTCGGCGGCGGTCATGGGAGCGGCGGCCAGTCGCTCCAGTACCTCGGCCGCCTTCTTCTTCAGTGCCTCGGCCTCGGCCTTCTTCTCGGCCTCCAGTCGGGCGGCCTCCATGTGTCGCGTTTCCAGTTCGGCGGCCAGTTCTGCCCAAAATTGGGCGGCTTTCTCTCTGCACTGGATTGTCTTTTCTTCCATGTTCATGGCCTTTGCGTCCTCTAGGAGTGCGGCGGCGGTGACGCGCTCCGTGTTCACCTTCACCATGGCGGCGGCCAGTTTCTTTGTGTCTCGTCCGGCCTTCTCTAAAATCTTGCCGCCTCTCTCCTCCAGTTGGGCGGCCAGTTTCTCCACGGCCTCGGTGGTTTTCATCTGCTCCACCTCTTCGGGGGTGTGCAAAAGAATTGCGCCGGCCGTTGTGCCTTCGCTCTCGCTCTCCACGGTTGCGGTGGTGGGGTTGTTGTACTGGGTTACACCTGCGCCGGTAACCTCGGCGGCCTTCACGGCCTTCTCTCGGTTGAAAAATGAAAATAACATAACTTTGAAAAATTAAGGTTGTTTTGTGGCTTATGCCTTTTCTATATCCTTTATATATTGCCTTGTTGTTTGTGCTTGGTTTCGTTGTTTCTCGGTGACAAAGGTATGACCTTTTTTTATATTATGGGGCGCAAAAGCAAAAAAAGTGCGTTTTTGGTGCTTAAAATGTCCGTTTTGCTATTTCGGAGTTTACAAAATGGGGGTCTTGTTGTCCGTTTTTGGGTGCTTTTGGGTGCGTTTTGGCCGTTTTGGAGTGGTGGCCGGTGGGGTGTTTGGGGTTTTTCCGTCCTCCTCTCGGCCTCGGTTTGGGGGTTTTCCGTCCTCCGTCCGGCCTCGGTTTGGATTGGTGGCGGCCTTCCATGGGGCGGCGGTCTCCATCAGATCGGCGGCCAGTACCTCGGCCAGTATCTCGGCGGCCGGTGGTGGTGTTTTTGGTGGAGATCTCGGCCAGTTTTTCGGTGGTGGTTTTTTGGTCGGCAAATTTTCCCCCCCCTATTATCGTGGCTATTACCCCCTGTTGGGCTAAATCATTTCCGGCGGCCAAAATCGGCCTTTTTCGGCCAGTTTTTCGGCCTCGGTTTTCAGCACTGGAGGCGGTGGCCGGTGGAGATCTCGGCCGGTGGTGCGGTGGTGGTGTCCTTCATCATGTCGGCCAGTGGTGGCGGCCTTCATGGTGTCGGCCAGAACCTCGGCCAGTGGTGGCGGCCTTCATTGGTGGCCGGTGGAGATCCAAAAACGGCGGCGGCCAGTGCTTTACAAGCACTGAGGCGGCCGGCCGGCGGGAAAGCTGGCGGCATATATGCGGCCGTGTGGGGTGCTGCGAGCAGCACCCCACACCCCGAGCGAGGCGCGGGGTCTTTCTTTCAAATCGAGAAAAAAAAAATTAAAAAAAAATGTCGAAAAAAAATAAATCCAATCAAAAGCTGTATGATCAGATCATTTTAACTCCATCTGGTCGCGATCGTTGTGGTTATCGAAACGACATTTATATATAAGGTATTTGTTAAAAATTGCCGTGGGCGTCCGCATCGGGCACGACCTCCACGCCGTCGAGTACGGCCGACACAGCCAGCAGCTCGGCGTTGACCAGTGTCATCTCCTCTTTAGTCACATTACCGAATACCTTGCTGTAGGAGTCGACGAGCGTGCGCCGCTTCTTGGCGGCATCCCACCCCAGCACGCGCTGCACCAGGGCGGCAATGTTGAGGTAGCGGCCCACGCCGTTCAGCCCCTCCACAAGGGCAGGGTCGTAGGTGCGGCCCAGACGGTTGGTGAAGGTCTGCGGACTGCCGAAGGTCATCACGCTGCCGCGCAGCTCCGAAGCCAGGCGCGGCAGCGCCTCGTTGAGCGAGCGCACGTTATCCACACTGAACCGGCGTTCGCGGCCATTGTTGTTCAGGTTGTGACGAAATGCGGAGAAGACGTTGGAGACGTTTTTGCCCATCAGCTCCGCGATGCGAGAGATTTTCACGTCGTGCGCCGTGAGATAGGCGTAGAGCTCGTCCTGAGACATCTGAAGTTTATCCATAACGCTTTTGACTTTTTCGGTTGATTTACGCCGCAAAGGTACGACATTTTCTTTTATCCTCCAAACCTTTCCTCAAAAAAATTTCAAAAAAGTTTCGATTTGTCAGCGCAGGGCACAAAAAAAAGCCCCTCCTCAACACTGACGAGAAGGGGCCTAGAATCGACCGGGGAGGCAGCGCCTAGGACTGCTCGCCGGACACAGTCTCCTCCGTGCCCGTCTTCGATCGGTCGAGGGTGGTGAGCGTCTGCTGCACGATACAGAACTCGGCGTGGTCATCCCATTCGTTGAAGGTCGGGACGGTGTTGAGGAACTGCAGATACAGGCGCTGCTTCACCGAGAGCTGCTGCTGCTTGAGCAGGTGCATCTCGCGAAGTGCCGTACCGCCGTTGCTCGCGGCCACCATAGGCACACCCACGAGTCGCGGGTCCACCTGCAGCGCGAGGAAGATGGGCGAGGTGGAAATCTCCAACTCGTTCTTGCCGGCCGTGACCTCGTCATTCTTCGTGCCGGCCACATCGACGATTTCCACCGAGCGGTGTTCCTTGTCGCCCTGGCCCTGCCACATGAACTGGCGCATCATCTTGCCCTGGTTCTCGCGGTGGGTGAGGAACTCCTCTACGGAGCGGTCGAGCTCGTCGATGAACTCCTCCTGCTTCTTCTGGTCGCCCATGATGCCCTCCTTGGCGAAGCAACTCTCCAAGTAGTCGAGGGAAATGTAGATTATCTTGCCCCAGGAGGTAGAGTTCTCGCGCTGCTTGGCCTTGTCGTAGAGGATGGTTGAGGAGAAGTCGAACGCCTTGCTGGTGAAGATGCTCCACCAGGCGGGCTGCGGATAATACATCTTCTGTCCGCTGGGGTAGAAGGTGGGGCAGAAAGCCCACATCGGGCGGCGTCCGGCGGGCGTATTCTGGTTGTCCTTCACCAGCTGGCGCAAGTCGGCGAGGCGGCGCTGGGGCATCGCGGCGGGATACATCGCGATGTGCTGGTCGGCGTCGGGTTCCACAACCTGTGTGCCGGAGGCGCCGATTGTGCGCCACTGGTCGGAGACATAGACGTGGTTGATGAAGCGGTGCTCGTTCATCTTCTCCAGGCGGCAGGAGTGGGCGGGCATCATATCGACACGCGAGATGACGGGGCGCCACACACCCTTGCGCCCGCGATTGTGGAAGCCCACCGTGGGGAAGTAAATATCGAGCATGACGTCGTCCTGCTCACACTGCGAGAGGTGCAGGTCGAGATTGTTTTCATCCAAAAACTCCTTCGCGCCGGGCACGTGCGTGAAGGTCTGCTGTTCCTTGGGGGCGTCGGGGTTGTCGCACACGTCCTCGCCGTACCAGGTGCGCTCCCACTCGGCCAGGTCGCGACGGGCCCTGCGCAGGGCCAGAGACTCCTCTGGCGCGACAAGGTCGCCGAGGGGGGTGGGGTCTTTGGGGTCTTTAAGGTCGCCAGGGTTGTCGGGGTCTTTAAGGTCGCCGCCTAAATCCAGCACGCGCTGGCGCAGCACCTCGCCGGCATACTTGTAGAGCATGAACGTGCCGTCGGCGAAGTGATACATCAGGCGCGGGCCGAGGCCGGCGGTGAGGTCGGCAATGTAGCGCAGGGGTGCGGAGGTGTAGGGCAGCGCGAGGGCCAGAGGCGGGATGGTGGAGGGGATGCTGTTGTTCGGGCCCCACCACACATAGCCGAGGCCAAGGGGCTTGCCCTTGGCGTCCTTCACGGGCGTGACGGTGTTGGTGCGCTCGTCAAACGACCAGGCCACCCTGGAGAGCGGGCCGTTGCTCCAGGCGCCCTTGCCGATGCAGCCGGCCATAGTGTCCGCGCCGAGCGTGGCGGCATCGACGGAGCCGATGGAGATGGAATGTACGGAGCCGGGCTTCAGGGCCTCTAGGGCCACAAAGCCCCGGCCGGTGAGCTCCTTGTGGAGCTTCTCGTAGTCCGAGCGCGTGGCCGGACGGTGGATTTTGGGGGATTTGCTCATTATCGGTTAGAGGTGAGAGGTGAGAGGTTAGAGTTGCCTAGGAGTACCTAGCCAAATCGCCGCCACAGCTTGAAGGCGCCGTAGGCGGCGGCGAGGCCGCATAGGGCCAGCAGCGCCGTGCCCAGCCAGAGGCGGAGCTGCTGCCACCAGGACAGCGGCGCCTCGACAATTTTCTCCACCGGCACCTCCACTGGGTAAGGCACAGAGTCGGTGACGTGGACGGTGTCCGAGTGGGCCTCCTTGAGGCGGTTGATTTCGCGCTGGAGCGCCTGTGTCTGGATGAGCCACGCCTTCTCCATGCCGCTGATCTGGATGCCAAACTTGGCCAGCGTGGCCGAGTCGGCCTGGCGGATGATGGTCTCGCGGTGGTCAATGAGCGTATCGGTGATTTCCACTGTGTCGCGGGTGTGGCGCACCTCCGTGCGAGTAGGCCCGGGCACCTCTACGAACTTCGTCGTGGTGCACGAGCAGCATATCAGCGCCACAAAGATCACGGCCAGGGTGATGATGATGTAGTACACGGTCTGAAAAAAGGCGTAGATGATGCCTTCCCATACTTGTCTGTTGTCGTCCATTTTTTTGAGGTTAGAGGTTAGTGGTGAGCGGTGAGAGGTTATCGGTTAGGGGTCGTCCTTGTGGATTTCCACCACCGTGTTGCCCTTGGAAATCTTTACTTCCATGCCGAGCTCGATGGCGCGATAGCCATAAATGATGACGGGAAAGATGAGTAACTCGCCCACAGCCGCCAGGACGCTCCCGTCGATTACGCCCTGGGGTGGCGTCAAAAAGCCGCCCACGATGAGACAGATGCTGATGAGGAAGCACACTCCTGTGACCAGCTTGCAGTAACAGCACTTACTCTCCTTTGAATCTTTAGATTTGCACATTGTTTTATGTTTTACGCTTTACTCTTCCGGCAAAACCGCACTCTGGGTTTACTTGCGCCGGAGCGGCGCGGTTATCGTTGAGCGGTTATCTAGGCACAAAGATACGACAATCCTCCACCGATGTCAAGGGCAATGTGCGCAGCGCGCGTCACGAGCGCCCGCACCATATAAAAAAGACCATCGCCACCCCCAAGTGAAGTTACAACAGAGGCGGCGATGGAGAGGGTGCCTGACTACCCTCAAAAAATTTCTTCTCAAAGCGTCGGCTTCACAGCGATGCCGAGAACGCGGCGCGGCGATTGTCGGTAAAACGGAAAGAAACAAACGAAACCGTCGGCACGCGACATGAAAAAACTAAATCAACTGACGGTTGCAAAGGTACGGCTTTTCTGCGTAACTGCCAAAGAATCCGCCATTTATCTGCGATTTGCGGCAAATTTTTTCTCCCTGATTATCCACTTATCCTGGCCATATCTATTTGCGGTTTTTTTGTAACTCCCTCATTTCGTGCTTTTTACCCTTGTGTTTTTTAATTATCTGCGGTAATTTTTTCTTTTTAAAGTTTTGAAAAAATATAAAATGTATATTTATATGTATATAAGTAATTGATATATAACTCCTTATTTCATTTAACAAATCCCTTTCTACTCTAAAAGGAGTGCGAGGAAAGCAGCGATTGCAGAGAAAGATACATTTGTGATAAGAAAAATATATGTTTTTCTCTTTTTTAAAAAAGTTACCACGAAAAATGGGGTATTTTGGATAATTTGCATTTTTCGTCTTGCAATGCGTTGAAATGCACTACTTTGCAATTATCCAAGCAAAAGATAACGAACCGCCCCAAAACAATACTTAACGCGCTGATATTGTGCGTTATCCTTTCATTATCCGAAAATAGCCTTTATCGGATAATTCGGGGAAAATTCAGATAATTCGGAGATTGTTTCTGCAAGTAAATTATTTTTCGTACCTTTGCACACAGAATGGAAGAAAACGACACCAAACAGCCCAAAAGAGGCTATGCGCCGCCGCCCGTGGTGTGGATAAAGCTGGCCGTCTTCATGCACGGCTACCTGCGCGCCACGCTGGGCGGAGAGGTGAAGATAGGGAAGCGGCGGGTCATCTGCGTGCAGCATTTGTCCGGAGTGAAGAAGGTGTGGCGCATGGAGACCGTCCACGATATGATGGCCGGGCCAGACGACGGATGCACGATGAGCGACGAGCGCCACACCATCTTCACCGAAGGCATGAAGATCGACGCGGCGGTGATGGCCAGGGACTTCAACATGACACCCGCCGACCTGGCGCAATACATCCCCGTGGAGGTGCCGAAACTCTGTGTGACGGAAAACGGCGTGCTGCGCCCGTGGACGGCCAGCGTGAACATGGGCGCCCCGCAGAGCTCCGCCCTCAGACGCATCCTGAGACGGGAGTTCTGGACTGCCGTGGACGACTTCAGCCGCAACTACAGGGCAGAGCACGCCGACGAGGGATGCTCCGACCGGGATGTCATCGACGCCTTCTGTGAAACATACGACACCCCCACCACCTGCATCGACGCCATCCGACGGGAGTGGCAGAGGAGGGAGATTTAAAGTTTAAAGTTTAGAGTTTAAAGTTTAAAGAAATCCCCGCGTTAAACAATGTTAAAGCAGCGGGACAAAAAGAAGTGTTTTGTCCGCGAGTGATATTCAACACTCCGTTTTTATGTAAAGAGGGTCTTCCTTCAATTCCACCAGCGTGAGGCCGTTGCGGGCGAAGGCTTCCTCCGTGCGGCGGCAGCGCTTCGTGGAGGGAGAGTAGTACACCTTCATGCGCTCGGCATCGTCGCGGGCGTCGCCCGGGATGTAGCCCGCCTGTTGCGCACGGATGCGCAGCGCGCTCACGTTGCGCGAGAAAGGTACACGCGGCGGCAGCCACGAGAGCGGCGTGCCGTGCATGGACTCCAGCGTGAAGCCCGCCTCGCGCAGCATCTGCTCCACGCTGGCGCTGCGCACCGTGGCCGGACACACCTTCACCACCATACGCTCGGAGGCGTCGCCTCGGCGACCCGTCACATAGTGGCGCTGATGGGCCAGGTGGCGTGCGTGCTGCTGCTGCTCGGTGAAAGGCTCCGCACCCTCCGGGAGGCGTGGGCCGCCGGAGCGCTTGCGCGTAGCGTCGATGGCCTCGCCGAGCGACACGCCGCGAAACTTACCGGAGCCGAGTTCCGAGAGCGCCTGCGGCAAGCCGTGACGCTTGGAGCCGTCTTTCGTCTTTCGCCTATCGTTTTTCTTTTCCGAGTGATCCACAACGCGGACGTCGGCCGGGCCCTTGGTGAGCGTGGCGTCGTCCACGCGGATGCGGTCGGCGCGGCCGTGCCAGAAGCCCCGGCCGGCGGCCCACGTCAGCAGATGGCGCAGGGCGGAGGCGGCGCTCACGACCATGTCTGGAGTGGCAGGGCTGGCCGACAGCCAGCCGGACAGCACGGAGGGTGTCAGCCCGGCGCTGTCCTCTTCGCCGTGCTCGCGCAAAACAACGGCAGAGAAAGCGATACGAGTGGCGGCGCAGAGGCGGCGCCAGGCTGGGTCTTCACCCCACAGGCGGTGCAAATCTTTGAGCTTCATTGGGCGGTAGGGTCTTTAGGGTCGTTAAGGTCTTTAGGGACTGATTGGGCTCGCCTCGGGCTTGCCGGGAGGTCCATGCGCCGGAGGCTGATTTCCTTGCGGGGGTTGTAGCTCAGGCCGGCCTTGCCGCGCAGATGGGGGTCGCCGGGATGGTGGATGAAGGCCGTGCGCGTTGGGTCGAATATGCCGCTCTCCACGTCATTGCGCAGGCAGCGCGCCGGAGCGAACTTGATTTTCAACTTGGGCGGCAGGGTGCGTATCTCATCGAGGCCGCGATAGACATAGTGACGCTGGCGCTCGGGGATGTTCACGACGGCAAAGGTGCCAAAGGAGTCGATGGGCACGCTCTGCTTGCCCTCGGAGAGCTGCCAACGTATCTCGTCGAAGACGGCCGTCAGCACCACCTCCACTGTGGGGCGGCAGATGCCGCAGCGCTTCACCACGGCAGTAACAAGTTTGTTGCGATAGACTTTGGTCATTGTTCTTTTTTCGGTTAGCGGTTATCGGTTATCGGTTATCGTTTCTAGGATTGCCTAGGATAGCCCAGCGGTCCTAGGATAGCCTAGTCCTCCTAGCTCCCTAGACTCTTAAAACAAAGTCGTTGGCCCGGAGGATGCAGCAGTCGCGGAGGCGGCGGCGCTGGCCGCTGGCGGTGAACTGCACCAGGCGCGAGGGATAGGCGCCGGGACCGCCGACATAGACCGCCAGCGTGACGCACTCCTCGCCGCGAATGACATCGCCGCTGTGGGCGCTGACATACCACACGCGCCAGGGCACCCTCTCGTTGACCATCGACCATTGGCCGTTGATCTTTTGGGGCGTCTGGCGGAAACGCTCGGCAACAAGGCGGAGTTCGGAAAGAGAGAGAGACTTCATTGGTTAAGGGATGAAAGGGTTATTGTCCGGGGCGGGGCACCACGGACAGGTTGGAGAAGCGTCCGCGCAGGGCGCCGCCTATCTTCGAGCGCCCGCCCGTGCCGTGGAACTTCACGCCGATAATGAGGTCGTCGAGGGCGTCGGTGATGTCGGTTCTCGTGCGGGGGTCGCCGCCCAGGGAGTCGGGGTCGGTGCCCTTGAGTTTCTCGCGGCTCTTGTCCTTCTTGAACGTGCCGGGCAGGATGCCGGCATTGTCGATGGCGGTGATGAGATAGTCGTTGCGGCCCGCCTCGCGGTTGATGCGCAGCGCGGGCGTCTGGGCGAAGGACAGGATGTCGTTGATCATCATGTATTTGTCCTGGCGGAACATGGCGCCGCCCATATCAACGTCTGTCACCTTCCAGCCCATCTGCGTGAGCTCCTGCACCACGACGCGGTCGAAGCGCGAGTCCTCCACGCCCTCCACGGCGTAGGCCGCTGCCCCACCCTGCTTCACCGTGGCCGTGAAGTAGAAGATGACCTGGCCGTTGCGGCGAAGGTGTGGCTTGTAGTAGTCGGTGAAGTCGCGGCAGAGGGCACGCAGCTTGCGCTCGTTCATCGTGAACAGGCTCTTGAGCACCAGCAGGCTCTCGCGGCCTTCGAAGACCCTCGCCTGTCCCACCACCATGCAGTTGAGGTTGGCGTTGGCGTCGATGGCGATGCGCAGTGGCTCGCTGTAGTCTACGTCGAGGTCGAGGGAGCAGTCGAGGCCAGCACGCTGCAGCTCGTCGAAGTCAAGCGTCTCCGTCTCGTAGCGCGTGAGGTAGTGCTGCACGTCGAGCGCCTCGCCCTTGGTGCGGCGGCTGAACTTGTCCCACACCATGTCGCCGCAGTCGGCCGACTCGTAGCCGTGGATGTCGATGTCGAAGTTGGAGTAGAAGCCGTCGCGCGCCGCGCCCTTCTTCTGGCCGAGAATCTGGATGCGAAACATGAGGTCGGGCAACTCGCGCTTCATCTGTCTGATCCACGCCTCCCCGCCGAGCATGGCGGCATTTTCGATGGAGGAGAAGTTCCAGAAGGTCTCCGATTGGGAGCGCAGGAGATTGAGCTGAGAGAGGAAGTTCTCGTTTTGCGCCAACTCCACAGCGAGGCGGGGGTTGGTCTGCTGCAGATATTTCAGGTCGGCCAGCATCTCGGCAATCTTCTCGTTGACCTCGTGCGTCTCGTATTGGTCCTCCTTCTCCCACTCGCATTGCGCCTGTGTGAGGCCCGCGTCACTCACCCAGAGCTGAGAGAGCCAGTAGGGGTTCACCTTGGGGTCGGTGCCGTAGCCGAAGCGGCGCTGCTCCACCTTGCGGGCGGCGGGCGGCATGAAGTCGCCGCGCAGCGTGGGCAGCAACTCCTCCTTGACGCGCTGCCAGGGGAGATACTTCGTCTCATCGCCAATCAGACAGGCGAGGTTGAGTCCATTTGCACTGCCCTTCACGCATAGGCTAATTGCCTGAAATACAAAGCCATTTTGGAAGTGGACGCAATTTTCCCAGGTGCGCGGCTTGGCCAGCGGATACTCCCAGCGGAGCTTGGCCGGGGCCTGTCCCATGAAGTAGAACTGCTCGAAGCCGAGCGAGTTGACCACCTTGAGGGCGTTGGGCAGCGTGCGGGTGTAGAGTTGCTTGGCGCTCGCTCCGGCGAAGCCGCCCATCTGGCGACGCATCCCCACGCAGCATTTGAGCATATGCAGGCCGATGTACGAGGTCTTGCCCCAGCCGCGTCCGCAGCGCAGCTTGGTGGAGCGCGAGCCGAAGTTATAGACCTCCAACTGGCCACGGTGGAGATATATCTTATGCACGCCGTCGCCCATGAGGTCGAGGCCGGTGCGGTGGCCGGTGGCCGTGTCGTCCTCGTCGTCGATTACGTAGGTGGCGGGCGACTCAGGCTCCGCGTCGGCGGCAGGCGCCGCAGGCTCTACGTTGGGCATCAGACGCGCCTCCAGACGGTCGCTGCTGATGTTGGGGTTGGTGCCGATTCTGCTCATTTGATTTAAACTTTCAACTTTAGCTTTCAACTTTAGCTCTCAACTTTAGCTTTCAACTAAAACAGGTACATCTGCCCTCCACCGCCCTTGAAGTGCCAGAGGCGCGGCTGCGTGTGGCCCAGGATGTAGGTCTCGCTGATGTCCACGATGTGCTCGCACAGGGCCTCCGGGTAGGCAGAGCGCGTGGCGCGGTTGTGGATGGCCTGCAGGCCCAGCTTCGTGCCGCGCGGGGCGGGCGTGTGACAGGGGTCTCCGTTGCGGCAGGGGGGGGGGAAATTGTGGGTCCGGGTGATTGGTCCAGATGTCGGTGGCCTTGCGGGAGGGGAAGCCGTATTGACAATAGGTGATCAGGTGGCGCG
>JAEEGL014646667.1_pt1 | contig 91488 bp, 49 predicted proteins | sample 9134231 | NCBI WGS metagenome assembly JAEEGL01 (sample SAMN16246548, study PRJNA631951) | gut metagenome | biome: gut microbiome; feature: rumen; material: fiber-attached | host: Bos | place: Iran: Karaj | collected 2018-10 | reverse complement strand
TCCGCAAGATGTACGCCAAGAAGTAATATAGTGAAATAATAATGACCCCGTCGGCCAGGACTTTTTAGGGGTCAGAGGAAAAAGTTTTTACAGGGTCAGCACCACTGTGCCCTCGGGGGTCAAACGCGTGCGGCTTTTCCAAACAATCACCGCCACAACGGCCGATGGCACCAACCTGAGCGCCAGCTGTGTTATCACTGTCAATCAGCAGGTTGTCCTTGCCCGATACATCGCTTTGAACAAAACCAGCGCCGAGTTGACAGTGGGCGAGACCTTGCAACTGACGGCGACAGTGCTGCCAAGTAATACTACCAACAAGACAGTAACCTGGTCAACCAGTAACGCGGCTGTGGCCACCGTTGATGGCAATGGTCTGGTAACAATGATTGGTCCCGGCAACGCGACCATCACCGCCACGACTGCCGACGGTTCCAACCTGAGTGCCAACTGCCAACTGACCGTCAAACTCATGGCACAATCCATTTCGTTGAATGAAAGCAGCGCCGAAATGGCCAAGGGGACAACCCTGCAGCTGACAGCGACCGTGCTTCCCGACAACGCTTCAAATAAGGCTGTGACCTGGACATCCAGCGACCCGACGGTAGCCAGTGTTGATGAAAATGGCCTGGTGACCGCGATCGCCCATGGCATAGCAACCATCACCGCCATGACTGAAGATGGATCTGACCTGACTGCTTCCTGTGTGGTAACTGTGCTGGCCGACTTGAGTGACTATGACAATTACCTGTCGCTGAACGACACCAGTGCGTTCTGCGGCGAGACGATTGTCATTCCCGTGAAGATGACCAATGCGGAGAGCATCGTTTCCTTCCAGACGGATATCTTCTTGCCCGAGGGTCTGGAGATTGTTCAGGAGGACGGTGATTACCTCATTGACCCGTCAGACCGCATGACGCGCACCCACAGCATTTTGAGCGATTATGTCGCCAATGGCGCCATCCGCGTGCTGTGCTACTCATCTAACTACAAGCCTTTCACGGGCAACAGCGGTGACGACCTGTTCTACATCACCGTCAAGGTCGCTGATGATGCTCAAGGTGACTACACGATTTCGTTGAAGAACACGCTGCTCACCAACAGTGACTTTGAGGAGATTGCAGCTCCTGACGTGGCCGCCAATGTTCACGTGAAAGCCTACCTGCTGGGTGATGCCAACGCCAGCGGCACGGTAACCGTAACCGATGTGGTGGTTACCTCGATGTACGTCCTGGAAAAGGATCCCCAGCCGTTTGTCTTTACCGCTGCCGATGTGAATGGCGACAACAACATCACCGTGACCGACGTGTCGCGCATCGCATGGATGGTACTTAATCCCACGCAGAACGCGCCTCGTCGTGCGCCCGCCCTGTGGAACAACGGCGACCGCATGAGCGGTGAGGCCATCACGATTGCTGCAGGCGAGACCCGCAGGGTAAGCATCATGCTCGACAACGAGATGGACTATGCAGCCTTCCAGCTTGACCTGAATCTGCCTGACGGACTGACGGCCAGCAACATCCAGTTGAGCGGCCGTGCCAGCAGCCACGCATTTGATGTGAACACGCTCCAGAGCGGTGACATCCGCGCCTTGTGCTACTCTCCTGCTATGGCCGCTATCGATGGCCATGAGGGCACATTGCTGACCTTCGACGTGACCGCAACAGGCAGCGTCAAGGGCGACATCACTGTTGACGGCATCGAACTGGTGACCACCGATTGCCAGACCGTGAAACTCGACGCATTCACCATCGGCGTGAACACGGCTACCAGCATGAGTGAACTGAACAGCACAAAGACCGTTGCCCGCATCGATTACTTTGACGTGGCAGGCCGCCAGTTGGATCAGCCCACCAGTGGAATAAACATCGTCGTCACCACCTATACCGACAGAACCCACTCCACTACCAAGATTTACAAATAATAAACCGAAATGAAACATTAAACAAACTGAATCTATGAAAAAGACATTATTAATAATGATCGCATTTGTAGCAGCGTTAACAGGCGCCGCTACCGATAGATTTTATATTGAGGACTTCAGAATGATGCCTGGGGAAACCCGCACTGTGAGCATTCTGCTCGACAATGATGTTGAATATACCGCCTTCCAAACCGACATCTATCTGCCTAGCGGCCTGACAGTTGAGCAGGAAGACGGGGATTACATTTTCGATTTGACCGCACGCAAGGGACGTGACCACAACATCGCCTCGCAGCTGCAGCACGACGGTTGCATCCGCATCATGTCCTATTCTCCCAGTATTAAGCCATACAGCGGCAATAGTGGTGCCCTTGTAACGTTCAATGTCATCGCCAGTGAGAATTTATCGGGCTCTGTAACCATCAGGTTGAAAAATACGCTTTTTACCACCACAAATGGTGGAGAGGTTTCGTTTGCCGATGAGACTTGCGTTGTGTCGAGTCCTAGTACGGATTGTCCTGGCGATGTGAACTGTGACGGCGATGTAACTATCGCTGATGTGACGATGCTGATTGACATTCTGCTGGGGGCTGAGAATATGTATTATAGTGCAGAGAATGCGGATGTCAACAATGATGGCAACCTCTCGATTGCAGATGCGACAACGCTGGTTGACTACTTGCTCGGTGGTACTCCGCTGCCCAACAAGGATGTTGAGGAAGTCACAGTCAATGGCGTAACGTTCCAGATGATCAAGGTGAAAGGCGGCACATTCACAATGGGCGCTACAGCCGGTCAGGGAACAGCGGCATACGATGACGAGTTACCTGCCCACGAAGTGACGCTTTCGGACTTTATCATTGGCCAAACCGAGGTGACTCAGGAGTTGTGGCAGGCTGTGATGGGCAGTAACCCCAGCCAATATCAGGGCGACCTGAGCCTTCCCGTTGAGAAAGTCAGCTGGGACGATTGCCAGGCCTTCATCGCCAAGCTGAACCAGATGACAGGCTTGATCTTCAGACTACCCACCGAGGCGGAATGGGAGTTTGCGGCTCGTGGCGGCAACAAGAGCCACGACTACAGGTATGCGGGTAGCGACTATTTGGACTCGGTGGCATGGGCATTGAGCAATATCCCGTCCCAGCAGGCAGGAACCCCAGGCTATGGCACCCAGCCCGTCGCCCAAAAACAGCCCAACGAATTGGGACTCTATGACATGAGCGGTAACGTGTATGAGTGGGTTAATGACTGGTACGATGTCTATAGTGCTGATGCCCAAATCAATCCCACAGGCCCCGGGCCTGATGAGGGATGCCACTACAGAGTGAATCGCGGTGGTGCCTGGAACAGGGCCGCACGCAGTTGCCGTGTGACGCTGCGCAACTATGGTACGCCGTCAAGCACTTACTCCAACATCGGCCTGCGCCTAGTTCTTGACAATACGGGAGTATATACCGTCAATGGAGTGATGTTCAAGATGGTGAAGGTGGATGGCGGCACATTCACGATGGGCGCTACTCCAGAGCAGGGAACCAGTGCCCCTGACAGCGAAAAGCCCGCTCATCAAGTGACCGTATCCGGTTTCAGCATCGGCCAGACCGAGGTGACTCAAGCCTTGTGGTTGGCAGTGATGGGCAGCAACCCGAGTCACTATAGCGGCAATTCTAACCTCCCTGTGGAATGCATCTCATGGAATGACTGCCAGACGTTCATCGCCAAGCTGAATCAGATGACAGGATTACAGTTCCGTCTTCCCACCGAAGCTGAGTGGGAGTTTGCTGCTCGTGGCGGCAATATGAGCCAGGGTTACATATATGCCGGAAGTAATAACGTCGATGACGTAGCCTGGTACAAAGGCAATATCCCGTCACAGACGAGCGGTACCGAGGGTTACGGCACTCAACCTGTCGCCCAAAAACAGCCCAATGAATTAGGGCTTTATGACATGAGCGGCAACGTTTGGGAGTGGTGTCAAGACTGGTACGGCAATTATACTAGCGATGCACAGACCAACCCCACGGGCCCAGCAACGGGCTCTACCCGCGTTGTACGCGGCGGTAGCTGGTATAACACTTACGCCACAAACTGCCGCATCCCTCGCCGCAATGGCTGCCTGGTGACAGACGCCGACACCTACCTGGGATTGCGTCTCGCGCTATAATACTGAAATGCGAAAAACTAGAAACTAGGGACTAGGGACTAGAAACTAGGGACTAGGGACTAGAAACTAGAAGCTAAGGACTAGAAACTAAAAACTTTTTTGTACCTTTGCCATTTCATTGGAAATGTCATTGACAATGATTGAGGCAAGGAACATAGTGAAACGATATGGCGACCTGGAGGTGTTGAGGGGTGTTGACCTCAACATCTACCAGGGCGAAATCGTCTCGATTGTCGGTCCCAGCGGGGCTGGCAAGACGACCCTGTTACAGATTATCGGCACCCTGGACGCGCCCCAGCAGGGCGAAGTGCGCTACGAGGGCAAGAACGTTTTGGGACTGAAGGACAAGGAGTTGGCCCACTTCCGCAACCGCAACATCGGCTTTGTGTTCCAGTTCCACCAGTTGTTGCCCGAGTTCACCATGCTCGAGAATGTCGCCATCCCCGCATTGCTGGGCGGTGACAACAAGAACGACGCGATGGAACGGGCACGCCGCCTGTTGCAGCGGATGCACCTGGGCGACCGACTAGACCACAAGCCCTCGCAGCTGAGCGGTGGCGAATGTCAGCGCGTGGCCGTCGCCCGTGCACTCATCAACAGCCCCAAGGTCATCCTCGCAGATGAGCCGTCAGGCAGTCTTGATAGCCAGAACAAGCAGGAACTGCACCAGCTCTTCTTTGACCTGCGCGACGAACTGGGCCAGACGTTTATCATTGTGACCCATGACGAGGGACTTGCCGCCCAAGCCGACCGCACGCTGCACATGCGCGACGGCATGATTGTTGAACAAACCATCCGCCCGACCAAGAGATGATGAGGCATCTGCGACACCTGACCCTGTTGCTGCTGGCAGTGCTGGCGCTGGCTTCCTGTGATAAGCAGGAGGACATCGACCGTGCCTACACCGACTACCGCTACGACATCGTGACCTATCTGGAAGAGAATGGGACAGGCGCGCTGTTTGAGTACCTGGGACACGGCGACTCGGCAGCCATCAAGTTGCAGTCCAGGGTGAGGGTGAGCGAGGTTAAGGCACACCAACGTGTGATGCTGCGCTACGATTTTGCCGATGCGGCGACCAATGCCGACTTCCGCAACATTGACGTGTTTGGCTGCAGTGGCATCATCAGCGACTCGCTGCGCATGATCAAGAACTCGCCCGACAGCCTGCCCCGCCATGAGGTGAAATTGCGCAGCCTGTGGCGCACTGGAGAGTTCATCAATGTGCACTGCCAGGTGGAGTTCACCAATAAGAGCCGCACCTTCATGCTCGTTGCAGACGGCAATACGCTCGACAAGGACACTGTGGACTGCTACCTGACGCATGATCTGATGGGCGAGCGCGGCACCTTTTGGCGCGACTGCTACGCCTCGTTCAACGTGGGTGCGCTGTGGAAACGCCAATCGTTCAAGTGCCTGAGGGTGTACATCAACGACGTGACATTCCCCAATACCGAGTATTACGACTTCAACAAATAATCATTTAAAACAAATCAAGAAGTATTATTATGGCAAACGAAAAACAGAACCAACAGCAAATTAAGATTGAACTTCCCAAGGAAGAGTTGCAGGGCCGCTATGCCAACATGGCGATGATCGCTCATGGTCCCAACGATTTCTTCATCGATATGATCCTGCGTGGCCCCAACATGCCCCAGGCACGCGTACAGAGCCGCATCATCATGGCTCCCCAGCACGCTAAGGAGTTGATGTTTGCCCTGCAGGACAACATCCGCCGCTACGAGCAGAACTTTGGCGAAATCAAGATCATGCGTCCCGCTGGCGCTGGCAACCCTGGCAACATCATGGACTTCCCCCTGCCCAAGGGACAAGCATAATTAGGAGTGAGGAATTAGGAGTTAGAAGTGAGGAATCCTCCCCCTAAAGCCTAACACCTAAAACCTAAAACCTTTAATAACTGAAATGAAATGGAACATCCATTGTTCATCTATAACACCCTGACGAGGCGCAAGGAACACTTCAAGCCGCTGAACGAGCCGATGGTGGGCATGTATGTGTGCGGTCCCACGGTCTATGGTGACCCGCATCTGGGGCACACCAGGCCGGCCATCACCTTCGATGTGCTGTTCCGCTACTTGCAACATCTGGGCTACAAGGTGCGCTACGTGCGCAACATCACCGATGTGGGTCACCTGGAGCACGACGCCGACGAGGGTGAGGACAAGATTGCCAAGAAGGCACGTCTGGAGCAGCTTGAGCCCATGGAAGTGGCGCAGTACTACACCAACCGCTACCATGCCGCCATGCAGATGCTCAACGTGCTACCTCCAAGCATCGAGCCCCACGCCACGGGCCACATCATCGAGCAGGAAGAGCTGGTGAAGCAGATCATGAAGAGCGGCTATGCCTACGAGAGCAACGGCAGTATCTATTTTGATACTGAAGCCTATAACCGCGACCACCGTTACGGCGTGTTGTCGGGCCGCAACCTCGACGACATCCTCAATGCCAGCCGCGAGCTGGAAGGCATCGGCGAAAAGCGCAACCAGGCCGACTTTGCTCTGTGGAAGAAGGCTCAGCCCGAGCACATCATGCGTTGGCCGTCGCCCTGGAGCGATGGTTTCCCCGGTTGGCACTGCGAGTGTACCGCGATGGGCCGCAAGTATCTGGGCAAGCACTTCGACATCCACGGCGGAGGCATGGACCTCATTTTCCCGCACCACGAGTGCGAGATTGCGCAGGCCGTAGCCAGCCAGGGTGACGAGATGGTGCACTACTGGATGCACAACAACATGATTACCATCAACGGTCAGAAGATGGGTAAGTCATTGGGCAACTTCATTACCCTGGAGCAGTTCTTCACGGGCGACCATCCCGCGTTGACCCAGGCCTATACGCCCATGACCATCCGCTTCTTCATCCTTCAGGCCCATTACCGTGGCACGGTGGACTTCAGCAACGAGGCCTTGCAGGCTGCCGAAAAAGCCTTGGAGCGTATGCTCGACGGCTGGCACCGCCTGAACGCCCTCACCGCTGCACCGCAGTCGTCGCTCACGCTCGACAACTATCGCGAGCGCTGCGCCGAAGCCATGAACGACGACCTGAACACGCCGACGGTGATTGCCACCCTGTTTGATGCATGCAAGGTCATCAACCAGGCCAATGACGGAAACGCCAGCCTGTCACAGGCCGACATTGACGAGTTGAAGAGCGTCTTCCAGACCTATCTGTTTGACGTACTGGGCATCCGTGACGATGCTGCCGGTGGCGACAGCGTGAATCTGGAGCCTTACCGCCAGGCCGTTGACCTGTTGCTGGAGATGCGCCGCAATGCCAAGGCCGCCAAGGACTGGGCAACCAGTGACCTCATCCGCGACAAACTCGCCGAGTTTGGCTTTGAGGTCAAGGACACCAAGGACGGCTTTGAGTGGAAAGTAAAGTAATCATAGATAAGAGATAAGAGATATTAGATAACAGATAAACAGTTTAACAGCAACTTTATCTCTTATCTCTTATCTTTTATCTCTTATCTTTTATCTTTTATCTAAATGATTCGTGAGCCGCTCATATCAGTCATTGTTCCCGTTTATAATGTGGAGGCTTATCTGGACCAGTGCATGGAGAGCATTGTGGGCCAGAGTTACCGCCACTTGGAGATCCTTGTGGTCGATGACGGGAGCACCGACGGTGGCGGCGCGAAGTGTGACCAATGGGCACAGCTAGATGAGCGCATCCAGGTGATCCACCAGCCCAACGGCGGATTGTCGGCTGCCCGTAACTCGGCTCTCGACGTCATGCATGGCGAACTGGTAATGATGGTCGATAGCGACGATGTACTGCATCCCGAATGCACCGCTGTGCTACTTGATGTCATGCAACAAGAAGAGGCCACGATGGTCGTCGGGGACTATATCCCCTTCACTGACGGCCAACCGCAATGGCCAACCTTTCAGGGACAACCCGCCCTCCACCGCTACGATGAGAAGGGCGCCATGCTGGCGATATTGTACCAGAAAGGACTTACCCATTCGGCCTGGGGACGGCTATACCGGGCAGAATTGTTCGAGGACATCCGTTATCCCGTTGGGGTATGCTATGAGGATTTTGCCATCATCTACCGATTGCTCAAGAAGTGCGACAAGGTGGTGAAGGTTGATCGCACCATCTATGGTTATCGCCAACGCGAGAACAGTATTTTGTACACCTTCTCGCCCAAGCGCGCCGATGTGATCAATATCGGCGAACAATTGGAAAAAGACACACAACAATTCGACAACCAATATTGTAACGCTGCACGCAGCAGGCTACTGAGCGCCTATTTCAACATCCTGCTGCTCAGCAACCAGGACAATGCCACCGACCACAAGGCACTCAAGGACCGTTGTTGGGCGGGCATCAAGCGGCTGCGTTTCAAGCGACTGTTTGACCCGAATGTCCGTCTCAAGAACAAAATAGGCATTCTGGCATCCTATTTTGGCCGCACATTTCTGTGCAACGTCGTGGGCCGCAACTACTCACCCAAGGCCTAACTAACAACGAATTAGCTATTAGATTCAATAGGGTGTTCTGTTTTTACCGAAAAAACAGGGCACTTGGTAGAATTTATTTGGCATTACAGGGGTTATTGTTTTTCTTTGTATTGTCAAAACATCCAAAAGAGAATTGTGTAATAAATCTAATCACTATGTAATTATTGGGTTTAGTTAAAATTTATTAGGCTTCAGAACATTAAAAAAAGACGAGGTGTGAACCTTGTCTTTTTTGCTTTTCCACAATAAACTTAGTTTCTTAGCGGAGCATGTCGGCGACGCGGCGGGTGGCGGCGATGAAGGCGGCGACCTCGTCGAGAGTGTTATAGACGGCAAATGAGGCACGCACCATTCCTGTCACGCCATAACGCGCCATCAACGGCTGGGCGCAGTGGTGCCCTGTGCGCACGGCTATGCCCAGTTTATCTAGCAACAGACCCATGTCGTAGCTGTTGATATTGCCCACGAGGAACGACACCACGCCACTCTTGTCTGGGGCAGTGCCAAAGAGACGGATCCCGTCGATCTGCTTCAATCCGTCCATGGCAGCAGCAAGTAACTCATGTTCATGGGCGGCGATATTGTCGATGCCCAAGCCCTGGATATAGTCAATAGCGGCACCAAAGGCGGCGATATCCACAAAGTCAGGGGTACCTGCCTCGAACTTAAAGGGCAGTTCAGCAAAGGTGGTGCGCTCAAACGACACCTGTCCAATCATCTCTCCCCCACCCTGATAAGGCGGCATCTTGTCCAACCAATAGCGCTTGCCATAAAGGATGCCCACTCCAGCAGGACCATACATCTTGTGGCTGGAGAAAGCATAGAAGTCACAATCCAACTCCTGAACATCGACCTGCACATGAGGTGCAGCCTGAGCGCCGTCGATGAGAACGGGCACACCGTTACGATGTGCAATCTCAATCATCTGCTTGACGGGATTGACGGTGCCCAACACATTAGACACATGAGCGATGGCGACAAAGCGGGTGTTGTCGGTAAACAAATCCTCATAGGCCTGCAAATCGACCTGACCGCTATCATCGATAGGCACAACACGCAGGGTCACGCGCTTGCGCTGCCCGATGAGTTGCCACGGCACAATGTTGCTGTGGTGCTCCATGACAGTGACGATAATCTCGTCGCCATTCTCGAGCATTTGCCCAAACGATGAGGCCACAAGGTTGATGCCCTCGGTGGTGCCACGGGTGAAAATCACCTCCTGAATGCTGCCGGCATTAATGAAGGCACGCACTTTCTCACGGGTGAGTTCCACCAGATCGGTCGCTTCCTGCGAGAGGGTGTGTACACCACGATGAACGTTGGCCTTGTAGTGGTAATACATCTGGTCGATGGCTTCCACCACAGGACGGGGCGTCTGGGACGTAGCAGCATTGTCAAGATAGATGAGCGGGCGCCCTTCAATCTGACGTTGCAGGATGGGATAATCCTCACGTATCTTATTAATATCCATATTCTTTAGTTTTTACGGCAGGCAGCCATACAACTGGCGCAGTTGCTCAGTGTGCCGGCAAAGCGCTTCTCCACGAGGTAGTGGAGGCGATCCCTGAGGGCATCCAGACGCACACCATCGATAACATCAGCGACAAAGGCCTGCATCAGCAAGCGGCGGGCTTCTTCAAGGCCGATGCCGCGGGTGCGCATGTAGAACAGCGCATCCTCATCGAGCTGGCCTACCGCCGAGCCATGAGAACACATCACGTCGTCGGTGTAAATCTCAAGTTGCGGCTTGGTGTACATCTTAGCCGTCGGTGCGCCACACAGGTTGCGGTTGCCCTGATAAGCCTCGACGCGGGGGCAGTCAGGCTTCACCAGAATCTTCCCGGCAAAGGCACCAACCGCCTTGTCGTTAAGCACATACTTGAACATCTCATTGCTGTGGCAACGGGGTGCGTTATGGCTGATGAAGGTATGGCTATCCACATGCTGATCACCACTGGCAATGGTCATGCCCAGCAACTGGGTCTCGGCATGTTCGCCATTGACCTCAACATGATAGTTGTTGCGGGTGAAGCCGTTGATGAGTGTGATGCCATCGATGAGCACATTGCTGCCCTCATGCTGGTCCACATAGATGGACGATACGCGACGAGTGAGCGGTGTGCTTTCCTCCATGTCATAGTAATCGACCGTGGCACCCTGCATGGCGACGATTTCCACTACCTGATTGTTCAGGTAACGGTAGTCGGGGCTCTGGGTGTGGTCACAGGCGAGCAGTTTCAAGGCTGCATTCTTGCCCACGACGATGAGCAGGCGACGCTGCACCATCATGTCGAGCGCAGCATTGAAGATGTTGACCAGCTGGATGGGACGCTCAGGGACGACGCCATCGGGCACATAGATGAACAGGCCATCCTGCACAAGCAGGCTGTTGAGTGCCACCGTGGGATCGCTCATCTTAGCCAACTTGCCATAATAGTCGCTCATCAGTTCGGGATAATCGACAGCGGCCATGCTGAAAGGCTCCACCACAACCTTGCCGATGTTACGCTCGGCGGTGGCGCTGCTATGGAAGGCGTCGTTGCTGGAATAATACAGGCAGGTGCTCATGTTGGGCACATCGCAGTGGAAGGTCTCTCCCGGGTCGGCCTCAAAGGGCAAGCGGTTGATATTCACGCCATAGTCATGGGCAAACACCTCCTCCAGGTCGGTCGCCTCGAAGTCCTCGCTGCCCTTGCGCGGCAAGCGGGCGCCTTCCAGGTGCTCACGGGCGTTAGCACGCACCGCGTTCAGCAGCGCGGGCGACTGCTGCTCAATGAGTTCCCGATGCTCGTCATACAGGTCAATATATTGCTGTAGTGCGTTCATGTGTCGCTTTATTGCTGTGAATCGACTTGTTCCTTAATCCAGTCATAACCCTTATCCTCAAGCTCCAACGCCAGCTCGGGACCGGCACTCATCACGATGCGGCCCTTGTAGAGCACGTGCACAAAGTCGGGCTTGATGTAATCCAGCAGACGCTGGTAGTGGGTAATGACGATAGTGGCATTGTCCTTGCTCTTGAGCGTGTTCACACCAGCAGCGACAATGCGCAGGGCATCGATGTCCAGACCGCTGTCGGTCTCGTCAAGGATGCTCAACCTGGGCTCAAGCATCGCCATCTGGAAAATCTCGTTACGCTTCTTTTCGCCACCCGAAAAACCCTCGTTGACGGCACGCGAAGCGAGTTTGTTGTCGAGTTGCACGATGGAACGCTTCTCTCGCATGAGTTTCAAGAAGTCGGCAGCGCTCAAGGGGTCCTGACCGAAGTACTTGCGTTTCTCGTTCAGAGCCGTGCGCATGAAATTGACCATCGACACTCCAGGAATTTCGACGGGATATTGGAAACTCAAGAAGATTCCCTCGTGGGCGCGGTCCTCGGGCGAAAGCGCCAACAGGTCCTTGCCATAGAATTCCACGCTGCCACCCGTGACAGTGTAGGCGGGATTGCCCGTGAGCACAGCGCTCAAGGTGCTCTTACCCGAACCATTGGGACCCATGATGGCATGCACCTCACCTGGCTTGACGGTCAGGTTAATGCCTTTCAATATCTGCTTATCCTCAATCGAGGCCTGTAAATCCTTAATTACTAGCATATTATTTTAAGTTGTTAGTTGTTAGTCCTAAGTAGTTAGTATGATTACTATCGCCTCAAAACCACCAACTATTATCTTTTATCTTTTATCTCTTATCTCTTATCTAAAATTACCCCACACTACCTTCAAGCGAAATGCTAAGGAGTTTCTGAGCCTCGACGGCAAACTCCATCGGCAACTTAGCCATCACCTCCTTGGCGTAACCGTTGACGATAAGTCCCACGGCGTCCTCGGTGGGTATGCCACGCTGGTTGCAGTAGAAGATCTGGTCCTCGTTAATCTTGCTCGTCGTGGCCTCGTGCTCGACCACCGACGTGTCGTTACCCACCTCGATAACGGGGAAGGTGTGAGCTCCGCTGGTGTCGCTCAGCAGCAGGCTGTCACACTGGGTGAAGTTGCGGCATCCGGTTGCCTTGGGAGCAATCTTGACCATACCGCGGTAGCTGTTCTGGCTGTGACCGGCACTGATACCCTTGCTCACGATGGTGCTCGTGCTGTTCTTGCCCAGGTGAATCATCTTGGTGCCCGTGTCGGCTTCCTGCCAGTTGTTGGTCAAAGCCACACTGTAGAATTCGCCCACCGAGTGGTCGCCCTTGAGCACGCAGCTAGGATACTTCCACGTGATGGCACTGCCGGTCTCGACTTGGGTCCACGACAATTTGCTGTGGTCGCCTCGGCACAATCCACGCTTGGTCACCAGATTGTAGATGCCACCCTTGCCGTCCTTGTCTCCGGGATACCAGTTCTGTACGGTGCTGTATTTCACCTCGGCACGATCCTCAACAATAATCTCGACGATGGCGGCGTGCAACTGGTTCTCGTCACGCATGGGAGCGGTGCATCCCTCCAGATAGGAGACATAAGCATCATCATCGGCGACAATCAAGGTGCGTTCAAACTGACCCGTCTGGGCGGCGTTGATGCGGAAGTAGGTGGACAACTCCATCGGGCAACGCACACCCTTGGGGATATAGACAAACGAACCATCGCTGAACACTGCCGAATTCAAGGCAGCATAGAAGTTGTCGGTATAAGGCACCACCTTACCCAAGTACTTGCGCACCAGGTCGGGAAAATCCTTCACAGCCTCGCTGATGGAGCAGAAGATGACGCCCAGTTCTGCCAGACGTTCACGATAGGTCGTCTTGACACTCACGCTGTCCATCACAGCATCCACGGCCATACCACTCAAGCGCAACTGTTCTTCAAGGGGGATGCCCAGTTTGTCAAAGGTCTTCTTCAACTCGGGGTCGATATCCTCGACACCGCCTTTCTTCAACTTGCGCGGGGCGGCATAGTAGCTGATGGCCTGGTAGTCGATTTCAGGTACATGTACGTGGCCCCACGTGGGTGCCTTGAGCGTCAGCCAATGGCGATAGGCCTTCAGGCGGAACTCCAGCAACCACTCGGGTTCGCCCTTTAGGGCCGAGATGCGGCGCACGACATCCTCGTCAAGCCCCTTGGGGATGACTTCGGTCTCGATGTCGGTGACAAAGCCGTACTTGTATTCAGCCTGCGCCGCCTGCTCTATGATTTGGTTACCTTTTTCAGGTTTCTCGTTCTCTTTCATCAGTTAAATTAGTTACCTCTTGCTAAAAGCGGCACAAAGGTACAAAAAGTTTCTAGTTCTAGCCTCTAGTTTTCAGTTTTTAACCCTTAGTTTTTGAAATGGTGTGCGACGCATTATCAATCCATGTTCAGGATGAGGTCTATCACGGCATTGATGTCAGCAATATTTACCTCTCCGTCGGCGTTCACGTCGGCAGCAGAATCTGTGATGCCCGTGAGGATATGGTCAATCAGGGCGTTGATGTCGGCGATGTTCACCTCGCCGTCACCATTCACATCACCTGTCAGCCCTTGCGGGGCGCTGGTGTGGGAATAATGGCAATAGAACGACTTCATGGCCAGGGTGTGGTCCCCAATTTCGCCACCCTTATTGAGGGTAAATTTGATGGCCTTGACGGTCAGGGGAAAGGTGCCCACGTTATCAGCACCGCCCAGCGCCGCCAGGTCCAACAGAATCGTGTGGTCTTTGCCCGCTTCAAACAGTTCGGCACCAACTGGGTCAATCCTGAGGAAGTTAGACGTGGTGTTGTAGCGGTTGCGCGTGTCAATCTGCACATAGTCGATGGGCATGGTGGAGTTGAAGGTGATGCCCACCGTGTCGGGCAGGCTGTAAAGGGTCAGGTCCTTGCTCATCTGCAAGTAGGGCGCACGGTTGCTGCTATAGGTGAAGGTGATGTCGCCCGTCGCCTCATCAATAGCGATGTTCTTGGCACCGGCACCCTTAAAACTCCAACCGTCCCAGGTCTGATAGAGATATGCGGCAGGACTGATCTCGACCATCACGCTATCCTGGTCATTAAGAGCCCCGATGGTGCAGTTGATGACCGTCGCGCCATTTGTCACGCCTTGCAGCACGCCATCAGTAACAGTTGCCACAGCCTCATCCTCCACTTGCCAGTCGAGCATGGCTGGGTTGTAGAAATAGGTATTGGTGGCAATGGTTGCAGTCACCTCGATGGGATATTCACGGTTATCGATCAGAATAGGGCGCAAGGCGATGGCGGGTTGGGCAGGCAGGATGCGCACGGGCACAGTGGCCGTCATGTCGCCCAGGGTTGCCGTGAGTGTTCCACTGGTGGATTCACCGCCAGCGATGAAGGTACTGCCGCTTGTCGATCCGATGGCCGGGTCGCAAGTCAGGGTCACGCCCTGCACATCCTCATCGACAAGTTCGCCAATCCTGTTATAGCCCAAGATGCGCGGTGTCGCCGACGAATAAATGGGCACATCCAGGCGGAACTGGTCGAAGGCGATGCTTGCCACCTCATGGTCCTCCTCGCCCACAGCCTCGACGAGCCAACCACACGCCACGGCACGCGGGGTGCCCTCGGTCGTGGTATTGATCACCTTGCCAAACAACATCATCTCGGCCGATCCGCCAGCGTCCATATTGACCATCTCGGTCACATCGGGACACATCTGCTGCAAGATTTGGCAAGCCACCGCGGTGGGGCAACCTGCCGAGGTGCCATAGATCGGACTTGTCGATTTGTCAATCACCAGCAGGTAGAGATGCTTGCCATCGGCACTACTGCCGTAACAGGTGCGCGAATAGACCTGACTGTTGTAGGTCTCGTCGTAGTTGCGGCCCAGCAACTCGCCATTATGCATGATGGGCGCATTACCCCACACCATGTTCTCGATGTCGGGGTTGGTGTGGATGCCGTCATCCAGGGTTGTCCATCCCGACGTTACCTCGATGGCATCGCCCACTGCCAGAGCGGCCATTGTGGCCTTGTTGGCATCGCCCGTGACGGTCAAGCAGGCGTCATAGTCACCCAACTTCTGGCGGTCGGCATCAGGCACGATGGCGGCAACGATGAAGCGCATGGGTGCGTTATTCGTCCAGCCGCTCCCCTCGGCCAGGGTGAGGTAATAATTGTCGGTGTGGTTATTGCCGCGCTCGTTGAAGCCTGTCCAGTCGTCCTCAAACTCGCGGGTGCGTGTGTAATTGGGGCCATAGAGGCATATCTCGCCAGCCACAGCGCGACGGTTGATGTTGTGATAGAGCAGCGGTTCAGCAAATTTGTCACTGGTGATGGTACCGCCCCAGATGATGCGTCCCAGCACGAGTGTCTTGTCATGGGTGATGGCTGCGGCTGCAGTGCGCTCGGGGCCGCCGTTCCACCAGTCGTTGGTCATGTTGTCGTTGACCAGGGCGGTATCGTTACGTATCACGCCGCCCAGCGGTGTTCCTAGCTGGAACGAACTCCACGGTGCTCCGTTGCCCGACACGACCCAGAAGTTGGCATTGCAGCCCGCCACGGGGCGCTTGGTCGCCGTACGGTTGCGGTTGTAGGCATTGGCCAGCGCTTCGGTCCGCCCCACGGTGTTATAGCCGATGGTCGTCTCCACGCGGTTATTGGGATTGTTCAGGTCCACCTCCATCACATAGACATTGAGCGGATATCCTGGGATACGCACGATGGTATTGACCATACCAGGCCCCACCTGACGATGAACCAGCGTGTCAACGCCATAACTCTTACCGTCAATCACAAACTCAGCCCGCGTCGATAAACACGTCAACGTGGCCACTACGAGCAACAAAAACAGATAACGATTCTTCATAAGACTTTGTTTCAGTTAGTGATGATGCAAAGATACAAAAAAGTTGGCAATGGCATAACCGATGCCAAAACCAAATAACGCAAACGAAGAACAAGAAATACAACTTACTAATTATCAGCTAATTACATTGTATTTATTATCTTCTTTTTCTTTGGTGGTGGCTATTTGCCGATGATGTACTTGTGGAAGGGGAGACGGCGCAAGACGATAACAATAAGGAAGCAGATGACAAAGGTAAGGATGCCGCTGACCAAGCAGTCGATGACCCAATGGGTTTGGCCAAGCCATGAGGCGGTCATGGGCCACACGATTTGGCGCAGGACAATCATCTGGGACAAGTAGATGCCAAAGGTGCAAAGGCTCAGCAACGGCCACCAGGTGGAAGCAGCAGGGAGTCGCTTGCTGTCGTAACGCTTGGGGGCAAAATGTTGCACCAGCACAAAAAGCAATGTCGCCATGGCGATATTATTGATGCTGATGTCATTGGTAATGGTGTCGAGATGCTGCTGCCACGTGATACCGAAACGGCCCTGCACGAGGAACTCAAACATGGGCATGGCAACGATGCCGAAGGCCAGTATCAAGCCCCACTTGAGCACATTGCCCCTGGAGAATACAGGCAAACCATACTGATGCAGGTAATAGCCCAGCAGGACGTAGCCGTAGTAGTTGGCAAAGGCGCCGAACATGTTGTGGCTGTACTGCGACGCCTCGATAAAGACGCCGTGCTGATAAGGGATGAACGACGAGAGCACCCACAACACGAGCAACGTCTCCACCCCACGTTTGCCGATAGCCTCGATGCACTTGCTCACCAGCAGCAGGGTCACATAGATGACCAAGAGCACATAGACATACCACAACAGCCCCTCAACGGGATGAAAGAGGACAGAGGTGAGCAGCCTGGGCGTAAAATTGTGTAGCAGGAAAGCGTGCTCCAGCAGATAAATCACAGTCCACGCCAGCAACGGGAAAAGGATGACGCGCAGGCGACGCTTGAGGAACCTCTTGGCGGGCATGGTCACGGGCAGCAACAGGGCACCCGTAATCATGAAAAAGAGGTTGCAGTTCACAGCGACCAGCACGGTATAGACCGCACCAGCGAGTGATGGCGTGTTATAATAGGTGTCGTATTGCCGAATGGGGGTGTGGATAAGGATGACTAACAGGCAAGCGATGACACGCAGGATGTCAAGATAGGGAATGCGCCGCTGTAGTCGAGCCTCGGTCATACTTTAGGTTTTAAGAGCTTTAGGGGTTAGGTCTTCTTTTGAATGAGGGCGACGGCATAGGTGGCAATGCCCTCGCCGCGGCCTGTGTAGCCCAGCTTCTCGGTGGTAGTGGCTTTGATGGAGACTTGTTCGGTCTCACAATTCATGCAAGAGGCCAATTCACTCTGCATCGCGGGAATGTGGGGATTGAGTTTGGGCTGCTCGGCACAGATGGTGATATCGCAATTACCCAAACAGTAGCCCTTCTCATCGAGCAACCGCATCACATGGCGCAGCAGCAAACGGCTGTCGATTCCCTTGTAGCGCGGATCGGTGTCAGGAAAATGGTAACCGATGTCGCGCAGGGCAGCGGCACCCAGCAGGGCATCGCACAAGGCATGGATAGCAACATCGGCATCGCTATGGCCCAACAGCCCCTTCTCCCAGGGGATATTCACTCCACCGAGCCACAGTTCACGCCCCTCGACGAGGCGGTGGACGTCAAAACCCATTCCTATGCGAAACATATCTCTATAATCACCTATAATAAACGAATTAAACGAATGCTTCACTGCGGATGCCAATTCGTTTAATTCGTTAAATTCGTAGTTTAGTTACGGCCAAAGAGGCTCTTGATGCCGTCCAAGTCGAATGACAGGGTGAAACGCAACGTCTGATCCAGCGGGCTGTTCTGAGCAGTTGCAATCATATAGCTGGCATCAATCTTGATGACGTTGAGTGAGAAACCGGCACCCAGACCGAAGTACTGACGGTTACCGGCATACTTGCTCTCGTAGTAGTAACCACCACGCAGGAAGAACTGCTGGTTGTAAGCATACTCGGCACCCACCGAATAGGTGATGCGCTTAGCGAAATTGTCGCTGAAGCTGTCAAAGATACCCGAGATAGATGACTTGTCTTTCCACTCCTGCAGGGCGTCATCATAGGCGAGCGCATCTTCGTAGTCGGACAGACGGGGCTTGGCGGGAACCAGCAACTTGTTGGCATCTAAGGCCAGCGTGAGGTTGTTATAGTCGGCCAGCGGGAAGGTGAAAGCCGTACCGATCCTGAGGTTGGCAGGCAGATAAGCGGGGTCGTTACCCTTGTTATAGGACACCTTGGAACCGATGTTGGACACATTGAAACCCAGCGACCACTGGCACTCATTACGGCCAATGACGGGGAAGGTGGTGTAATAGCCCGAGAGGTCAGCCGAGAAGGCCGATGCACTCGATGTCTGTTCACCCGTATTCATGGCGCTGTAACCCAAGTCACTGTAGATATAACGCAGTACAACACCCATCGAAAACTTCTCGCTCAACTTGCGGCTATAACCCAAATCGACCGACATCTCAAAGGGGTTGATGGTCGATATAATGGAGCCATCGCCCTCGGTTGCCATCACCTCACCGAGTGAGAAGTAGCGCAACGATGCACTCACAGCCTGGTTGTCGCTGCTACCAATCTTGTAGTAACCCGACAGGTTAGCCAAGTAGATATCGTTGACAATCTTGCGCAGCCAGGGAGTATAGGAGAGGGAAACACCTGCCTGGCTATAGGCAAAGGCATACTTGGAAGGGTTCCAGAACTGGGAGTTCACGTCGGCCTCGGTTGCGGCACCCAGGTCACCCATCGAGGCACCACGTGCATCGGGGGTGATACTCAACGAAGTAACACCCGTTGTCACGGGGTTGAACTCGGTGTTCTTGATGTCGTCTTGAGCCCAAGCGGTCAAAGCGGTAGCCATCAATGCAATGGCAACTATAGATTTCGTCAGTTTCATTTCTTGTTTGAAGAATTACAATTGTCCTTTGTCTAAATAACTCCAAAACCGCCCTTTTATTGTATCAACGGGACAATAATCCTTGTGATAGCGCTGTGACCCAATGGGAGAACAGCACTATCACAGGGCAGTGGCCTACCTGATTTCTCAGTTGCCGCTGAGCAACATATCGATGAGTGAGGTCACGTCAGCAATGGAGATTTGACCTTCGGAGGTCACATCGGCGGCGTCAAGGTCAATGGCCAAAACATTGCCACCCAGCAGATAGTCGATGAGTGTTGTCACGTCGGCAATCGTGACATAGCCGTCACTGTTCACGTCGCCGGGGGTCACATCGTGGTCCAGATAGGGCAAGTAAGTGTCCGTCACGTCGCGCACCTGGTATTTGTTGGTCTGGGTGGTCACCTCAAAGAATGCGGTTTCCCTCACACCCGTCACATCCACCGTCTGGTGAGAACCCGCTGTGCTGCCGCCCTGGTTGAAGACGAAGTTCACATAATAGTTAGTGCCCGTGATGGTGAATGTCTTGTAATAAAACTTCTCGCCATGCACCATGCGGGTGTCGGTAACCACCTCACCAGGCCAGTTGCCACACTGCTGGGCGTCGTTGCTGTCCCAGCAGTAGTAAGTCACACGAGGCCAGTTGTTGGGAGCCACCGTCGGGTCCTTGAGATAGACGGTAATCTCATAGTTATCGTAGATCTCGTTCACCACAGTGTAGTTGCGGGTGATGATGCCCGTTACCGCGCCGTTGATAAGCAGACCTGCCTTGAGGGTCAGGCACCTGCTGATGGGAACGCTCGCTCCGCTTGAGACGATCGTGCCATTGGTGGCAGTCGGCTCAGTGCCGTCGAGGGTATAGACGATCTGGGCGCCCGACGTTTGGCTCACGGCGGTGAGGGTCACGTTGAACGGGTCCTGACGCACGCCGCTGGGAACGCTGGCCCAAACGGTCTCGGTGCCCTTGCTCAGCGCCAGGCGATAGTTAGTGCCGCTCGCCACAAGCACATAACCCGACGGGATAGAATAGGTCGTGCTGCCCATCGCAGCAAGCAGGACTCCGCGGGTGCCGGTGGTGCGCTGCGCAAAATAATTGTTGGCCGTACTGGACACCTGTTGGGCGGTCACACTCGTGTTGGTGATGCCTGCCAGTTGGCGGGCATAAATCATCTGCTTGATGCTTTCCTTATAATCCATCCAGTGCTTGAGGAACACACACGGCGTGCCAGGCATGGCCAGCATAAAGGCATTGGCGGCCTCGACATACTGGTTGAGGGGATCCTGCTGGTCAGTGGCGTTGCGGTACTGCGTGTCGTGGTTCTCGACGAAGGTCACCGAGTAACGGCGGTAACTGGTCTCCTTGTTCAAGGCGCCGCCCGAGAGGTTGGTCCACTTGTTGTTGTTCACCGCATCACGCACCAGGTAACGGAAGGGGAAGTCGAAGGCAGCACTCTGGATGACATTATTGACCTTGGTGCCGTCAACCCAGGCCTTGAGATTTGACAGATTGCCGTCCCAGTACTCGCCCACCGAGTAGGTCGGCGTGGCATAGGTATTATACATGCCCGTATAACTGGCGGCGTAGCCCTTGGTCATGTCGTAGCGGAAGCCCGCATAGCCCAGGTCGTCAAGCAGCATCTTCAAATAGACCTTGACGGTATTCTGCACGTTAGCGCTGGAATGGTCCAGGTCGCGCAGTCCGCCCCAGTCCTCGCCGCTGTCGTTGTTGGCGCTCAAGGACTTGCCGTTCTGGTTCGCCCAGTTGAGTGTGGCACCACCATCATCATCACGGCAAATATCGGTGGAAAGCAGGCGGTAATTCACGTTCTTATAGGTCTCAACGGGGAAGGTCACCCAGTCGGTGGTGCTCTTGCGGTGGTTGATAACCACATCGGCGATGGTGCCGATGCCCACGTTCTTGAAGGTACTGATCATCGATTTCAGTTCAGTCTTATTCCCGAAGGAACTGTTGTAGTTGCTGAACCAGTACACGGGATCATAGCCCATCGAGGTATATCCGCCACAGCTGGCACTCTGGGGAATCCACACCAGTTTAAAGAACTCGGCCAACTCGTTGGCCTGGGATTCGAGGTTAGTCCACTTGGAATCGTTATAGGAATCCCAATAGAAGCCTTGCAGCATCACACCATCATATCCCGTTGGCCATCCCTGCCCCTGCATCATTATGGGCAGCAAAGCCAATAAAGCAATCGCATAAATCTTTTTCATTTTATCATCCTTTCATTTAGGTTTATCACACCACAAATATAGTATAATCTTCACAATCAGCGCGATTTTTCACCAGTGTTTTTCAAAATAACAATCAACCCCAGCCGATAAGGGCTAGGGTTGATTGCTATGATTGTATGTATTATTTCCCTAAAAAAGGAATGCGGATGCCTCACTAATCACTAATCTCTAATCACTAATCTGCGAGCGAAGCGAGCCCTGCGAGCATCAATTCCTGCTTCCGAAGAAGCGCAGCAGGTGCAGGAACAGGTTGATGAAGTCGAGGTAGAGGGTGAGGGCGCCCATCGTGGCCACCTTGCCGGCCATCGAAGGATCGGCCTCGGCACACATGCGTTTGATAGCCTGGGTGTCCCATGCGGTCAAGCCCACAAAGATAAGCACGCCCACGCTGCTGATGATCCAAGTCATCATGGTACTTTGCATGAACAGATTCACCAGCATGCAAATGATGAGACCGATAAGGGCCATAAACAGGATAGCGCCAAACTTACTCAAATCCTGACGAGTGACGTATCCGGCGAAGGCCATCGCGCCAAAGGTGCCTGCCGTGATGGCAAACGTCATGGCAATCGACGTGCCCGTATAGGCCAGAAAAATGGGCGTCAGGGTGACACCGTTCAAGACGCTATACAGATAGAACAGCACCGTTGCCGTGGTGGTGCTCAGTTTCTCGATGCGGGCACTCAGGTAGATGACCAATCCCAATTCGGCGGCAAACAGGATCCAGATGGCTGGCGTGTTGGTGAACATGAGGCTCATCAGGGATTCACTCGAGAGCATGAGGAACGAAGTGATGGCGGTGAGCAGGAGACCTAAAGTCATCTTGCCAAAAACCTTACGCATCACGGTTGCAACGTAGCGCTGCAGCGTCAATTCGTTCTCGGCTTGAACGGCGGTCTGGTAGCCGTTCACATAATTATCATTCCAGTTATCCATAATCTTTAATTGTTAGTTTTCAATTGTACCTGCAATTTCCATGCCAACAGTTAAACTCCTAGCATAGAACGCGGATGCCCCTCTAAACTCTAAACCCTAAACTCTAAACTCACATTGTGCCAAGGGGCACAATGTGATCACATCCGATTAGGCATCTCGATACCGAGCAACGACATGGCGCGGCCAATGACATCGGCCACGGTCTCGCTCAACAGCTGGCGGAAGCAGCGCACGGCGGTATCCTGTTCCTTGAGGATGCTGCAGTCGTGGTAGAACTGGTTATATTCCTTGGCCAGTTCATAGACGTAGTTGGCGATGAGCGCGGGGCTGTAGTTGCGGCCCGCGTCGGCAACGACGGCTGTGAAGTCGGCGAGACGCTGGATGAGGGACGTCTCCTTCTCGTTGGGTGCCACAGCGCTGATATCCATAGCCTTGTAGTCCTCACAGCACTTGCGCAGTACCGACTGGATTCGGGCATAGGTATATTGGATGAAGGGGCCAGTGTTGCCGTTGAAGTCGATGGACTCGCTCGGGTCAAACAGCATGGTCTTCCTCGGGTCAACCTTGAGGATGAAGTACTTCAAGGCACCCAGGCCAATCATGCGGAGCACATCATCGCGCTCGTCTTCGGGCACACCCTGCAGGCGGCCAGGCTCGTTGGCCATATCGGTAGCGGTGGCAATCATCTCGTCCATGAGTTCGTCGGCATCGACAACGGTGCCCTCGCGGGACTTCATCTTGCCGTTAGGCAGCTCAACCATGCCATAGGAGAAGTGTACCAGGTCCTTACCCCACTTGAAGCCCAACTTGTCGAGCAGCAGCGAGAGCACCTGGAAGTGGTAATTCTGCTCATTGCCCACCACATAGATCATGCGGTCGATGGGATAGTCCTTGTAGCGCAACTGGGCAGTACCGATGTCCTGCGTCATATAGACCGAAGTACCGTCACTGCGCAGCAGCAGTTTGTGGTCGAGGCCGTCGGGCGTGAGATCGGCCCACACGCTATTGTCATCCTTGCGGTAGAACAGACCCTTTTCGAGGCCGTCGAGCACGGTGTCGCGGCCCACCAGATAGGTGTCGCTCTCGTAGTAGATCTTGTCGAACGAAACGCCCATGCGGCGGTAAGTCTCGTCAAAGCCGGCATACACCCAATTATTCATCTTCTCCCACAGGGCGCGCACCTCGGGGTCACCTGCCTCCCAGCGGCGCAGCATGTCGTGTGCCTCCTGGATGAGGGGTGCCTGCTTCTCGGCCTCTTCAGGGCTCATGCCCTTCTCGACGAGTTCCTTGATTTCGGCCTTGTAGTGTTTGTCGAAGGCCACATAGAAGTCACCAATCAGGTGGTCACCCTTCTTGCCGGTCGATTCGGGCGTTGCGCCGTTGCCCCACTTGAGCCAAGCGAGCATCGACTTGCAGATGTGGATGCCGCGGTCGTTCACGATGTTGGTCTTGACCACCTTGTAGCCGTTGGCCTCCATAATCTTGGAGAGGCTGAAGCCCAACAGGTTGTTACGCACGTGTCCCAGGTGCAGGGGCTTGTTGGTGTTGGGCGATGAATACTCGATCATCACCAGCTGACTGTCGTCGGTGGCAGTCTTGAAGCCATAGTTAGGCGTCTCGGCAACGTGTTTCAGCACGCCAGTCCAGAACGACGGCTTGATGGTAATGTTCAGGAAGCCCTTAATGACGTTGAACTTCTCCACCGCCTCACAGTGGGCCAGCATGTGCTCGCCAATCTCCTGCGCCGTCACGTCGGGCGCCTTGTGCGATGCTTTAAGGAACGGGAACACCACAATCGTCTCGTTGCCCTCAAACTCCTTCTTCGTCGTCTGCGGAACAATCTTCTCGGCAGGAAAATCCACGCCATACAACTCCTTCACCGCCTGTGCGGTAGCCTGTGCAAGTATATTATCAATCGACATAATCCTTATATTTTTTAGTCACCAGTCAATACTCTCAAGTCAATTCAAACTGCAAAGGTACAAAAAAAATCCCTTCCTCCTCTTGACTAACCCTCCAAAATTCACTACCTTTGCATCAACAATACTTTTTTATCAACTTTAAAACCAAGAAAAACACAATGAAAATCAACTATTATCGTCAGCCTAATAGCCAGGGAACCCAAGAATCATGGGAATCCTGCCAGTTCACCAGTGACACCGACCTCAGTGCCTTCACCATCAAGCCATTGGTCACCATCAACGGCCAGCCCATCCTGCGCCAGCATCACGTCACCTACCTCACCGGCAAAGAAACCTGCCGCGCCCACCACTTCGCCAAGCACCTCGCCATCCAAGTCCTCACCAGCAATAACAACAAGATTGGCAACGACAAGTCCAGCATGGCACCCCGCGACAGGGTCGATGTATGCAGCGACTCCGTCGCTGCCCCCTCAAGCAACGACAACGCCAGCGTGGCCAGCGACAGGGTCGATGTATGCAGCGACTCCGTCGCTGCCCCCTCAAGCAACGACAACGCCAGCGCGGCCAGCGACAGGGTCAACGTGGACGGCGATTCCGTCGCCGTCCCTTCCGTCGCCTCCCGCCGCAGCGCCTGCAAGGTCCTCTGGATTGACACACTCCACGGCCCCCACATCAGCGCCGCCATCTACCACGAGCTCGCAGCCCATGCCATCAACAAGCAAGACCTCCACTTCATCTGCCTTGACATCCTTGCGGGGCAGCGTTACGACTTCTGGTACATCAACCGAGCCATCGAGACCCTCATCAAGCAGAAAAAGCCTAACCTCGTCGTCATCGACGACATCGACCACTTCATGCCTCACTGCGGCATCAACATCGCCACCGAGGTCACACACGTCGTCCGCGACGTCATCAACCATAGCGAGACCGCTTTCCTTTTCATCGGCTACAACCACCTCAGCAAGAAAACGAATACCACAGGCAATCTCGGCAAGCAATTGTTCGTGAATGCCAACGACGTCTTCTCGCTCTCCACCCAGCGCGAGGTCACCACAGTGCGCCATGCCATCAGCTACGACCTCAGCTGCCATCCTGACGTCAGCGAGTTCAACTTCACCATCGGCACCGACAACCTCCCACACGAGACCACCCCCGTCAAGAAAGACAAATCCTCCCCCATCGACGACGACACCCTGTGCGACATCGTAGCCGACACCCTCCAGCCAGGTGAGACCTTCACCCCCGACGAGTTCCACCGCCAAGTCACCACCCGCCACCGCCAGCTCAAACAACAAGACCGCACCGCCACCCTCCTCACTCAAGCCCTCCACCTCAACCTAATAACTCCCGTCCCCGACAACAACTACACCCTCACCCCCATTAACAAGCCCATGGCCAACAGCAGACTCAACGAGATCAGCAACAAGAACAACAGCAAAATCATTGTGAGTAGCGACAGGGTTAACGGTAAGATCAATTTGAGCAGCGACAGGGTTAACGGTAAGGTCAATGTGAGCAGCGACAGGGTTGATGTATGCAGCGACTCCGTCGCTGCCACCCCCTCTAAGACTAGAGGCGGCGCCCATCAGGGCGGGGGCGTTGATGCTACAAGATAAAAGGACAATAATACCCTTCCCGCTCCTCAATTTACATTTCATTAACACTTCCGACCCTCCTCTCCAGCCGTCTAGTTGCGTCCACAACTCCTAATTTCTAACTCCTAACTCCTAACTAATAGAAGTGTCTAGGATGGTGTCGTCGAGGATGTACCAGAGGTGGCCGTGGATGGGGGTACCGGGGAAGATGCGGCGGAGTTTGGTCATGTAGCGGGTGAGTTGGCGCAGGTAGCGCTTGTCGTCGCGCTGGCCACTCTTGTAATCGATGACGTGGAGGGTGCCGTCGGGACGAAGGATGATGCGGTCGGGGCGCAGGTTCTCGATGCCGTCCTCGTCCCACAGGCTATCGCTGGCGGTGGAGATGGTGCGCTCGCTATAGACCTTGTTGGCCGGGTCAAACCACGCGTAAACGGGATGGGCGGGATCCATCATCGGAGCACGTACGTAGGCATTGATGTTGTCTAGGTTGCACAGATCATCGGCACTGGTGGTGATGATGCCGTGCTTGAGCGCTGTGGTAATGACGCGGTCGGCATCGTTGCGGTCGTTGATACAGCTCAAGATGCTGTGAATGCGTATGCCCTCCCTGATACTGGTGCTGGCGGCATGATCCACACGGACGTGGAGATCAGTAGGGATATTGCCCGCGACGTAGTGGGTAATGGGAATGATGGTGGCCAACTGGGGTTTCTTCTCGCGCTTGCTGTTGATTTGCTCACGCGTGGAGATTTCGCCCATCTCGAACCATCCCGTGGGTTCGCCTGCGGCATCGGTAATGGCCGTCATCGTGGAGGTGTTCTTGACAAAATCCAGGAGCAGCGGTTTGAGGTCATTATTCCTGCCCTCGTCACAGAAGATGTGAAGCTCAGTGCGGGGGCGCGTCATGGCCACATATGTCTTGTTGAGGTTGTCGATAACTACCGCCGAAAGCTGGCCACCGATAAACGCACGAGCCTGGGAGCCAAAGCAATTATCATCATACAACTTGACAAGCGTCTTCTTCTCTACCCTGACCAGGGGCGGCACGAGATTGAGGTCACACGGTACGATTGTAGAGGGCAAAACTGTCATCACATCAGCGAAGGCCTCGCGCGGCATCCAGTAGTGACTCTCGCGGGAGTTATCATTAATCTGCCAGTTGGCGAAGGGGAGAACGACACAGTCAAATTCAAGCCCTTTGGACTTGTGGATGGTCATAATGTTGACCGCATCGCTGGTCGTGGGAGAAGCCACCGTGAGTTTCTCCTTGTTCTCGTCCCAGTACTTGAGAAACTCCCTGACGCTGCCACCATTGCGCATGGCCGAGAACTGCAAGACAGCATCCTGAAAAGCCAGCAGGAAAGCCGTCTCGTTGTCCACATCAGCGCTCGTTGCCGCATCGCTCTTGAAATAGGCGATGATGGCCTCGACGATGCTCACCAGTGTGGTGAGTTCGCCAGACGAAGGCAGGAGGTGGTGCAGGATTTCGTCATACTTGACGGACTGGGAATCACTGCCATCTGCAGCAGACGACTGGACGGGAGCCGAGAGACATTTCTCCAGAATCTTGCCGTTTTCAATCGGGTCGTTATCCACATTGGCGCTCACTTGCCTGATGAACTCGCCCATTGCGGCATAAAGGCGCTGGTCGCTCGCCCTGTTGCGGTTGAAGCGGCTCATCTCCCTGGTTGCGGGCTCGTCTTCCTCGTCATCGCCCTGGCTATACTGGCTGATGTCGATAAAACGTAGCATGGCGATGATGCGCCTAACTACCGGAGAATTGCTCAGCAACAGCGACTCGCCCGAGATGATGTTGATGGTCTCACCCGTTGTACAGCGGTTATAATCCAGGATGCGCTTGACGATATCGTTGCCCTCGGCATTCTTATTCACGAGGATGCCAATTTTACCCCAGTCATAGCGCTCATGGAGTTTGAGCAGATAGCCTGGTAATACCGATAGCATATCCACCTTGTCGGGGTTGAAATCATCGTTTCCTATTGCAACAGTCTCACTGATGACGTCATCTTCAATGAGTTTGTTGTAGTTGCCGGGGAGCAGCCTCACGTATCCAGGGACCTTCTTCTCGTGAATGCCCTTGGGTTTGCCCTGCACAACATCCTCGGGGAACTCGGGATAGAGCCCTCTGATGAACTCAAACAGGCTGTTGTTGAAGTCGATGATGTTGCTGGAGCTGCGGTAATTGGTCGATGTGGGCTCACCCGGCTTGAGGGGCGGCTGGTAGATATGGTCGGCAAAATCCTTGTTGACCTTCTCCCTGAAGACAGAGGGATCGACGTTGCGGAATCGGTAAATCGATTGTTTGGCATCGCCGATGAGCATATTGAAATGGCCACTGGCCAGACTGCTGTCGAGCAGGTCGCGGAAGTTCTCATACTGCTTGGTGCTCGTGTCCTGGAACTCGTCAATCATGAAATGGGCGATGCTGGTGCTCACGCGCTCATAGATGAAGTTGGAGCCACTCTCAAGCACAGTGCCAATCAACTCGTTAGTATCGCTGATAAGGATAGAGTTGGATTCGTGGCGGTAACGCTCAAGGAAGACATCAATCATCGCCAACATACCCAAGAGGCCCATATCCTTCTCGATTGCCTTGAACAAGGAAGCCACTAGTTCTAGATGGATATGGACGCCAGTCAATTGGGCCAGATGCTCAAGGACATCATCGCCAGGCATCAACTTAGGCGTGAACTGGCTGTTAATCTTGCTGATATCGAACTCCTTGAGGATTTCAGCAATATTTTCCTCATTGGCCATGATTTTGGCAAACTTCCTGCCCTTATAGAAGGCAGACGCCAACGGGCGCAGAGCGTCAAGGATGTCATTCAAGACCTGCTGATTCTCGTTGCCACAGGCCTCGACCACGCGTCGGACAAAGGTCTTGAAGGCGCGGATACGGGAAAAGTCGCTCACAAACTCGCCCCTGTCATCGAGATGCCCGAGGTAGTCGCGGATGTCGTCCATCCTGCTGCGAAAGACCTCGGTATTGATCTGCTTGGCAAACTTGAGGAAATCGCCACCATCGTTGAAGAACTCCCACGTCTTCTTGTCGGGGTCGCCATGGATGAGGTGTTGCTGGTACTCCTTGACCCATTTATCCACATCGGTGGGCTTGCCCTCCTGCCCCAATGAAAGCAGGAAATTGTGGATTGCCACGCGCACTGCATAGGCATCATCGAGCTGGATGTCGTAGTTGAAATCGCGGTCCAACTCTCGAGCAAAGTTGCGCAGGATGGTCTGGAAGAACGAGTCGATGGTGCTCACGTTAAAGTTGCTGTAGTCAAACAGCAGTTCGGTCAACGCCTGACGAGCCAGTGTGCGCACCTGCTCCTCGCTCAATCCCGTCTCGCTCATGAACCCTGCCAGATAATCGCTGTGGACGTTTGGCCTTGCAAGTGCATCCAACTCATTGATGATGCGTTCCTTCATCTCGTCGGTCGCCTTGTTGGTAAACGTGATGGCCAGCAAGAGCCTGTGGGCATTGAGAATGTGCTTGTCGCCCACGTGACGACGAGGCACCAAGCGCCCATCTTCATCGGTCGTGAAAAGCAGGTGCTTGATATACTGCAATGCAAGGTTATAGGTCTTGCCAGAACCTGCCGATGCCTTGAGCACCAGCAGATTGCGATTGTCGCTATTATTCATCGAGCCGCTCATTCCTTGTTACATTATATAATACGCGCCTTGAAGCCCATCTGCTTGAGCTGGTCAAGTACACGCTGGCGGAAATCACCTTGAATCAAAATCTCGCCACCGCGGGCACTACCCCCTACTCCAAGGCTCGACTTCAGCTTTGAAGCCAATTGCTTGAGCGCCTCATCGTCGCAGGTAAAACCCGTGATGATCGTCGCCTGCTTGCCGCCACGGCCCTTGCGCTCCAGGATGATGTCGAGGCGCGTGGAGCCTTGCTGTTGCCGGGCATCGCCATTATCTTGCTGCTCAGCGGTTTCGGGCGTTACAGTGTCATCGGGGACGGGTATATTGAATGCCTTACCCAGGGCGTCTTTCCAGTCGGTCGTGTTCATTCTTTCAAAAAAATTATAGCGGCATTAAACCTTCATGCCACTTCCATATCAAAGGTACGCAAATTTACAAATTTTGCGTGAGTGAAGAGAACAAAAACCAAAAAAAAGACCGTCAAGAAACAAAAAACATCTAAAAATGCTTTTCAGTTCAAATAAAAGCACTAATTTTGTCGAACTGTTTACTTTATTAATATTAATAACTTATTCACTTTAAAAACACTTTAGTATGGCTTACGTAATTTCTGATAGCTGCGTGGCATGTGGAACCTGCCAGTCAGTATGTCCCGCCGACGCAATCAAGGAAGGCGACATCTATTCGATCGATCCCGACACCTGCTTGGATTGTGGCACTTGCGCTGACGCTTGCCCCACTGGCGCTATCGCTCCCGGCGAGTAATCAGATTATTGATTCGATTAAAATTATTGCGACTGCATCACTCGATGCAGCCGCAATTTTTGTTTAATCAATTTTTAAGGGACAGGACTCTTATCGGGCAGCCACCTTCACCGGCTCGATGACGATGAGGTCACCGATGGGTGTTCCTCCGTAGTTGACACCGTCGCTATAGGTGCCATAGTAGCGGTAAAGACCTGCAGGCACACTGTTGCCGTTCATGTCCTTCATGTCCCATGCAACGGGGAAAGACGAAGTCTTGGTCATCCAGACAAGATGTCCAACGGCATCGGTTACGCGAACAGTGAACTCGGGACTAGTCTCCATATCGGAAGACATATCGAAGCTCACCTGTGAGCCCACGGTAGCCGGCAACTTGTCGACGGTCATTGTTGCCGAAGAAGCGTTACCCACCACGAAGTTGATGGTGTGAGACGTGCAATTGCCCACGAGGTCATAGACCGTGAATGTGAGTGAATGCACTCCATCAGGCAGGTCGTTCAGGGGGTACTCGACATTGATGGCCCTGCCACTTGTGTCGGCAGTGACATAGCTCGTGATGTCGGCATAGGAAGGTTTGCCGCCGTCCAGCACCAGAGTCATGAGATGATTAATCGAGTTGGACTGCACATCAATGGCCTCATTGTCGCTTGCATGAATGTAGAGCAATGAATTATCAGGAACAACGGAGCCGTTAGTAAACTCAGCATCGTTGATGTACATGGCCTCGACAACGGGCGATACCTCATCCTGGATAGCTGTCTCGTCGTCATGGGGCAGCATAGTGATCTGCTTGGTAAGGCCATTGACCATGAGGGTGGAATTGTCCTTATGGGCATAAACACGCAACAGCACCGTCTCATTGTTGGCCAAGGGGGCTTTGGGTACTACCATCTCGCCATGGAAGATACCGTTCACTACCCTACCGCTCACCTCGGCCAGTTTGGGACGATTGAAGTAAATGTCCATCGTCACATTTCCGCCACTGGCTTCGGCCGTCACTGTTGTGAAATAATCCTCCTTGTCATACAGGCTCACCGTCGCGTCACCGTTGAACTGCTCATCCAACGCACCTTGTTCGTCCATCACCTGAGCTTCGATACCGAACTTGACCAGCGGGCCAATTTGCGCCATCGCTGTCGTATCGGTCATGTCGGTATTGTTCACCTTGGTAATCTTGAACAGGGGAATAGGATAGTTGACCTTGATAGCAGGGTCACCCAGCAGGAAGAACATCAGCTTGTTGATATCCGGACGGTTGAACATCAGCTTTGCATCCCTATATGCCTCGCCCAGAGTGGTCATCTTACCCGTTGTGCCGTAGTTGAACAGGCTCTGGATGAAATAGGCATTGAGCATATCATTGTTAGAAGCGAAGACATTGCGGCACGATGTGAGCAAGGCAATGGCACCGCCATCACGCTTGTGGAACATGAGTTCGGCAATGCCCTCAGAACCGCTGTCAAAGCGTGCCACATTGCAGCAAGCAGTTGACATGATGGGGATGTGCTTGTAACTTGTCCTCATCACATCCACCGCGTCCCACATATTGCTGTACTTGGTGAAACCGATGGAACCGGCATGGCCGACATAAGTTGTGAAATACATGCCGCTCTTGTGGTATTGGCTCCACAACTGCTTACCGTAAAGCGCCAGTTGCTTAGACAGTCCTACATCGGGGTCATCAGTAACAGTAACACGCGGATACTGGGAGTTGTGAATTGTTGACACATGCATTCCAGTATTGAGCTGATCAATAATGAGATTCTTGTAATACTCACCATGCAGCAGATATAAGCCCTTATCAGGTGAGTCACTGATCGAGAGCGCATTGTTGCGCCACACGCCATAGTCGGGGTTGGCATAATATTCCACAAGCTTGTCAACATCGTTGCGCGCCTGATCAACGTCGGCACAAGTGATGCGTCCCACACCGATATCCAGTTTATCGTTGGCTAGATTGCTGCCCGAGTCATCCTTGAGGAATCCAAAGAAGTCGTCGCTTGTATAGGTATAGTTCTTGTAGTGGCTGATGTCACTCTGATAGGTGAGCAGAGTGCCCTCGTGCTTGCCTATGGACTCCCTATTGTCCACCAGTCCAATACCAAACAGCAACAGGTTCTTGAGCTTGGAGGGGTCGCGATCAAAAAGCATCTTGCACAGCAGGCGATAGGCCATTGCATCGCGCGTTCCGCTGGAGAACTCGTTAAACACCTGATCCTGGTCCACCACAGCCACATCGATGCCATCCATGTCGCGATGCAGTTGCGCTACACGCTCGGCCTGTTCATGATACACCTTGTCGGTGATAATGAGCAGATCGGGTGTGGGCATGGCATGGAGATTCTGGTTGGGGACTTCCTCAAACGAAGAAATCTTCTTCAACGTCACAGCCGGGTCAAAGGCAACAAAATGGCACTGTGAAGACGTGTGCGGATAAGCAAAATAACGACCACGTCCTGTGCTATCATTATAGCCACTGAGATTAATCATCTCAGGATGGTAGGAATCGGTGACATTCCACACGACCATAGAAGCCGGGGCTTTAGGCAACTGGAAGCGTTCATTTCCAGTGACCGAAGTATAGTTCAAATCAATCTGGCCATTTTCGTCCTCGTTGATGACATTATCACGCTTATAAGTGATTGTCGCGTAGTCCAGCTTCAAGAGTTTTAACTTGTAGTCGGCTGACGAGAAGGTGACAAACGGCTCAAACTTTCCATGCTCCTCGGGATTGGTCAGCCGCACGGGGGCGTAAGGCGTAGAGATGGAATAGTACATGTTGTCGTTGTCGGGCGTAATGGCATAGATGCGCGAAGAGCTCATGTTGAAAGGCACCGTGTCACAAGCCTTACCACTATAGATGGCACAATTGGTAAATGCCACGACAGTGGTGTTGCAGCCGATAGTCGTGTGAACAACAATGGTGCTGTCTGCAATCTTGGGCAGATAGTAATCGACCTGCAGCCTGGATTCCTTGAAATCCTCGCCCAGCATCTCTTTACCTGACAGACCGATAGAGGCGAGGTTTTTCTCGTGATAGAACATGCTCAAGGTCGTGGGCACGTTGACATAATCATCGAGCGTGACCGGACTGGCCGTGGGGACTGCGTCATCACCCCCAGCTTGCTCAGTAAGTAAATAGCAACCCACCTGGGAATAGGGATTGACCGTGCGGATGAAGTGGGCCGAAGCGCCTGTACCTGATAAACTGAAACGGATGGGGCCGTTACCGTAGAAACAGAGTTTGTTGTTGGTTCTCAACACTGGCACCTGCTGGAGATCGTCGATTGACGAGCCATTAAGCACCTCACTGATGGGATAGCCGCCCTGACCGTAGATTCTCACCTGGGCAGGATTGCTGAAACCCATGGCCATTAGCTCATCATAGGTGATTTCATAAACTCCAGTCTCGGGGATTGAAATCTTAACCCACTTGCCCGTAGCCAAGATGGACTGTTGAGCGAAATTATACACACTGGCCGCACTGGCCATGCCAGCGGTCATCATCGCCAGTACTATCGTACATGCAATTTGAAATTTGGTCACTGTGCGCATATCTTCAAGCGTCTGTGTAGTAATAATCGTTTATCCAAGATTACCCATCACTTGGGAAGCGTGGAATACTTAAGCGGTGTCTTGACCGGATCAAGGACGATGAGTTTGTTGATGGGAGTGCCACCATAGTTGGTGCCATTGTTATAGGTACCAAAATAGCGGTACAAGCCACCAGGCACACGGTTGCCGTTCATATCACGCATATCCCAAGTCACAGGGAAGGTGCTGGTAGTCGTCATCCAGACGAGCTCGCCAGTGGCATTGGTCACACGGACGGTCATCTCGGGGGTCATCGCCAGACTGGTTTCCAGGTCGAAGGTAACCTCCTCGTTGCTATAAGCGGGAAGTTTGTCGGCCGTCAATGTGGCCTTGTCACCCTGACCAACCATGAAGGAAATGGTGCGGGAAGAAGAGTTGCCCACAACGTCACACACCGTAAACGTGAGCGTGTGCATACCCTCGCTCAAATGGCTCAAAGGATACTCAATGTTGATGACCTTGGCGCCATCGCTAGTGGTCACATAGCTGATTACATCGTCGTAAGAGGGCCTACCGCCATCCAGGCTGAGCGACATGATGTTGCTCACCGAACTGGTCTGGATGTTGATGGCCTCATTGTCGGTAGCTGTAATGTACAGCACAGCCTCGGGGGAGATGACGGTACCTCCAGCAAATGTGGTCTCATCATTAATGAACATATTAGTCACCACCGGAGCCTGATTATCGGTAACTGCTGCCGCCTCGTTGTAAGGCAACATGGTGATTTGCTTAGTGAAGCCATTGACCATATAATCGGTATTGTCCTTGTGGGCATAGACGCGCAGGAGGACATCTTCGTTCACGGCAATGGGCTCCTTAGGAGCTACCATCTGGCCGGTGAACACACCATTAACTACCCTGCCCGACACTTCAGCCAGTTTCTCACGGTTGAAGTACATCTCACGGGCCGGATTATTGGCGCCAACAGCCTCATTGGCATACAGTTCCTGCTTGTCATACAGGGTCACCGTGGCGTCACCGTTAAAGGAGTTGTCCAAATTGCCCTGTTCATCCAGCACACGAGCCTCGATGTCAAACTTCATCAAAGGGCTGATCTGTGCCTTGTTTTGGGCGTTGGTCATATTGGTATTGTTTACCCGTGTGATGTTAAAACGGGTCACGGGATAGTTAATCCTCATGGCGGGGTCGCCCAGCAGGAAGAACTTCATCTTGTTCTCTTCAGATGCAGAGAAGGCGTTCTTGCTGTACTTGTAGGCATCACCCAGGGTGGGCATCACGCCATTGGCAGCATGACTGAACAGGCCCTCGATAAAGTACCTGTTGAGGACATCATTGTTTAATGCGAGCACCTGGCGTCCCGTAGTGAGCAGAGCGATGGCACCACCATCACGCTTGTGGAACATGAGCTCAGCCACACCACGGCTGTCACCGTCAAAACGCGCCACATCACAACAAGAGGTTGACATGATGGGCAGGTGCTTATAGGAGGTGCTAGCGACATCGCTGGTGACCCACATCTGGTTATACCTGGTAAATCCCGTTGTACCTGCGTGGCCAGCATAAGTAGCGAAGTACATTCCGCTCTTGAAGTTCTGCTTCAACTGCTGCTTAGCGACATTGGCCAGCTTGCGCTCATACGTGACGTTGGGCTGCTCGTTGGAGCGGGGATACTGGGAGTTGTGCACTGTATTCACGTGCATTCCGGTTGAGAGTTCATTGTCGATCTGCTCTCTGTAACCCTCGCCCTGATAGACGTATTGTCCTGCATCGGGAGAGTCGGTGATGATCAGCGTATTGTTGCGCCACACGCCATAGTCGGGGGTGGCATAGTATTCCACGAGCTTGTCCACATCGCTGCGTGCCTCCTCGATGCTGCCGCAGGTGATGCGACCTACACCGATGGTCATCTTCTCGGAAGACATATTGCTGCCGCTGCCATCGGCAAGGTAGGTAAAAAAGTCGTCGCTGGTGTAGGTCTTCAAATCGTTGTTGCTGTTATCGCTCTGATAGGTCAGCAAGAAACCCTCATGCTCACCCATGATTCCACGGTTATCTATCGAACCAGTGCCAAAGAGCAAGAGGTTTTTCAGTTTAGACGGGTCACGGTCATAAAGCATTTTGCAGAACAGCCTATAGGCCATCGCGTCGCGCGTACCGCTTGAGAACTCATTAAAAATCTGATCCTGATCGACCACAGCCACCTCGATGCCGTCCACGGTGCGGTGCAACTGCGCCACACGCTCGGCCTGCTCGTGGTAAGCCTTGTCGGTGATGATGAGCAGTTCGGGCGTCGGCATGCCGTGCAGGTTCTGATTGGGCACTTCCTCGTAGGAGGAAATCTTCTTGAGCCTCTTGGCCGGATCAAATGCGACAAAATAGGCATAACGGTTAGCGCCTGAGAAGAAGTAATATCCCTTACCGCTCTCGTCGTTATACTGGTTGAGGGTTACCTGGGTGGGTACATCGGGGTTATTGAGGTACCACACGAGCGTAGTTGCCGTCGCATTGGGCAGCATGTAACGCATCTTGCCGCGCGGATAAGCATAACTCATCCACAACTGGTTACCATCGTCAGCGCTAAGGACATTCAGACGATTATAGGAGATAATGAAGTGGTCCAAATAAGCCAACGATAGCGCGTGATCACTGCTGGAAAACCTGAGGTAAGGCTCGAATTGCCCGTGCTCGTTGGGATGAGACAGTTTCAATTTACCATAAGGTGACGCTGTATTATATAAAGCATTACTTGTTGATGTCACTGAACTGATTGAAGACAGGTTGGTTAAGAAAGAGGTTGTGTCACTACTGCCGCCACTGTGCAAAATGGCTTCGGCATAGCTCTTGTAAGAATCCTTTGCGCCAACCACCTGGGTAATCGTAACGGTACTGTCGGCCAGACCTGGCAGATAATAATCGATGAGGACACGGGAGTTAGTGAAGTTCTCACCCATCATTTCCTTGCCAGAGTTAGCGACCGAGACCAATTCATTCTCGTAGTAGAAGTAATTGAAATTGGTGGGCTCGTCGGTATAATCGGTAACAGTGATCACACCCTTCAACTGCACCTGTGTCTCGGTAGTGGACTCTTCGGTAAGGAAATAGCAACCCACCTGGGAATAGGGATTAAATTCACGCACATAATGGGGCGTGGAGTTATAACCCGCAATGGTGAAATTGATGGAACCCTTGCCGTAGAAGACCATCTTATTGTTGGTGCGCTTGACCGGAACTGGCGTCAAATCATCAACCGAATTACCGTTAAGGATCTCACTGATGCGGTATCCGCCGTAGCCATAGAGTCTCACATTTGATGGTGAGCTGAAACCCATGGCACGCAGCTCATCGTAGGTAAGCTCGTAAATACCGTTCTCGGGGATAGTAATTTTCACCCACTTGCCCGTGGCCAACTTAGATTGGGTGGCATACTTGGAAACATCGTATGCACTGGCATAGCTGGCACACAACAGTGCGACTATAGCGGTGCACGCAAGTTTAAAAAGATTCTGTTTGCTCATATTATATCATTGAGTTTGTTAACGCATTTAGTTCACTTGTTTTATTCCCACTTTACTCAACAAGCGGAATATTCGGCTTACTTACCGGCCAACTTAAGGGGTCTCTTGACAGGGTCAAGGACGATGAGGCGGCTGATGGGTGTACCACCATAGTTTATGCCATTGTTGTAGGTGCCATAGTAGCGGTACAGCCCAGCGGGCACACGATTGCCGCTCATGTCAGTCATGTCCCATTCCACAGGGAAACTGCTGGAGGTCGTTGTCCACACCAGCTTACCCGTGGCATCGGTTACCCTAATTGCTACCTCGGGAGTCAGCGGCAGGCTGGTCTCAAGGTCAAAGGATACATTCTCATTGGTGTAAGCAGGCCACTTGTCGGCGACAAGAGAGGCCTTGCCATCCTGAGCCACCATGAAGGAAATGGTGCGTGTGGCCAAGTTGCCCACTACATCATAGACCGTGTAAGTGAGCCAGTGCATACCCTCAGATAAATTATTCAGGGGATACTCGATGGTGATGGTCTTGCCGCCATCGGAGGCGATCACATGGCAAGAAACATCGGCATATACTGTTTTACCGTCATCCAGGTCAAGTGTCATACAGTCGTCAATCACGTTGGACTGCATATTGAAACCCTCATTGTCGCTGGCCGTGATATAGAGCATGCCATCGGATGCGACGACAGCACCTGCCGAGAACGCTTCCTCGTTGTTGATGAACATCGTGCTGATTACGGGTGCCACATCATCGCTGATAGCACCGTACTCGTCATAAGGAAGCATCGTCACCTGCTGGGTGAAACCATTGACCATGTAGTCGGTATCGTCCTTGTGGGCATAAACGCGCAGGAGTACAGCCTCGTCGGCCGCCCTAGGACTCTTGGGACCAATCATCTGTCCCCTAAACACTCCGTTCTCAACTCGGCCACTCACCTCGGCCAGTTTTGCACGGTTGAAATAGATGTCACGGTTGACATACTCACCATCGACCATCTTAGTGATCGTAGTGAACAACAACTGCTTATCATAGAGCGTTGCTGTTGCATCACCATTGAATGAAGCATCCAGGTCACCCACTGAGTCAACCACCTGGGCCTCGATGTCAAACTTCATCAGGGGGCTGACCTCGGCCATAGCAGTGGCGTTGGTGAGATCGGTATTGTTGACTTTAGTGATATTGAACCGCGAGATGGGATAATTCACCTTGATAGCAGGATCGCCAAGGATGAAGAACTTCCTCTTGTTTTGATCAGAACCCGAGATATTGTTCTTGCTTTCCTTGCACACTTCACCCAGGGTGAGCATCTTGCCAGTGTTATGATAGCTGAACATGCTGCGGATAAAACTCCTGTTGAGCAGGTCATTGCCATCAGACATCACCATTCGGTTGGTCGTGAGCAGTGCAATCGCACCACCATCACGCTTGTGGTACATCAGTTCGGCGATACCACATACACCAGTATCGTATTTTGCCACTTCACAGCAAGCGGTAGTCAAGATGGGGAAATGCTTGTAGGAAGTACCAGCCACGTCGGAGTTGACCCACAATTTATTATGCTTGGTAAAACTCGATGATCCAGCGTGGCCCACATAGGTTCCAAAATAGATACCACTCTGCAGATCCTGTTTCAACAACTGCTTGCCTGTAACAGCCGACTTGCGATCCATCGTCAATTCGGGCTCGGTGGTGGAACGCGGGTATTGCGAATTGTGTACTGTGTTGGCTTGCATACCCGTGTACAGCTCATTGTCGATAAGGTTTTTGTATCCTTCACCTTGGAACAAGTATTCACCCTTATCAGGCGAGTCGCTGATGACCAATGCATTGTTACGCCAAACGCCATAATCGGGGGTTGCATAGTACTCAACGAGCTTGTCCACATCACTGCGGGCTTCTTCCACGCTGCTGCAAGTCATGCGACCAACACCAATGGTCATCTTCTCGGTAGTCACGTTGGCACCGCTGTTATCAGCGAGGAAAGTGAAGAAGTCATCGCTCGAGAACGAATTATCCTGATGATTGGAATTGTCACTCTGATAAGTAAGCAGGACACCCTCTCGCTCACCCATGAGTTGGCGGTTGTCAACCGAACCCGTGCCGAAGAGCAAAACGTTTTTCAGCTTGGATGGGTTGCGGTCATAGAGCATCTTGCACAACAGCCTATAGGCCATCGCGTCACGCGTGCCGCTGGAAAACTCGTTAAAAATCTGGTCCTGGTCCACAACAGCGACATCGATGCCATCCACGGCGCGATGCAACTTGGCAACGCGCTCGGCCTGTTCATGGTACAACTTGTCGGTGATGATGAGCAGGTCTGGAGTCTGCAAGGCATGAAGATTCTGATTAGGCACCGGTTCAAAGGAAGAAATCTTCTTGAGCGTGCGTGTGGGGTCGAAGGCGACAAAATAGGAATAATTGGCAGGACTCGAGAAGAACGCATATCCCGAACCGCTCTCGTCATCATATTTCTTGAGCGTCATCTCAAGGGGATTGTTAGTGTCATTGACAATCCAGACGACGACGTTCTCGGATGCTCCAGGCAACTGGTAACGCTCGTTACCACGTGAAGGAGCATACCCCATCAACAACTGGTTGTCTTCACCCTCACCAATCACGTTGTTGCGACAATACGTGAGAATGAAATAGTCCAAATAGGCAAATGACAAATTAGTGCTCTTGCTGGAGCAATCCAGATAGGGCTCAAATTGTCCGTGCTCGGCAGGATGCGAGAGTTTGAGGAAGCCGTAAGGCGAAGCAACATTGTAAAAAGCATCTTTTGACGGCTTATAGATGCGCGATAAGCCGGCGGAATAAGATGTGGTGTCGGTTGCCCCGCCACTATGGAGAACGGCTTTGGCAAATGAAACCGTATCGGCATTAGCCGCAATCGACGTTGTCACCACAATGGTACTATCGGCAATGCCTGGCATATCATAGTCAAACAGGTAGGCACCCTCGGTGATATCTTCTCCCAACATTTCCTTACCCGAGGAACTGTAGGTTGACAACTCCTTCTCATGATAGAAAAAGTTGAAGCAGTAGGGTGTGTTCACATAATTGGTGATTGACAAGGGGTTCTTTTTATTCACTTGCTGTTCGGGGGTGGATTCTTCGGTGAGGAAGTAGCAGCCCACTTGGGAATAAGGGTTAAACGCACGCTGGAAACGCGGCGTGCTGCCAGAACCAGTCAAGGTGTACTTGATAGGGCCATTGCCGTAGAAACAGATTTTATCATTGAAACGCTTCACACGCACGGGCACCAGATCGTCGATGGCACTACCATTGAGGTTCTCACTGATGCCAAATCCACCATGACCATAAAGTCTCACCTGCGAGGGGTTGTTGAAACCCATAGCACGCATTTCGTCGTAGGTAATCTCATAGACACCATTCTCGGGGATAGTGATTTTCACCCATTTGCCCGTTGCCAACTTGGACTGTGTGGCATATTTAGAGACGTCAAACGCAGCAGCGTTGCCCACACAAAGCAACGTCACCAAAGCGACACAAACAAGTTTTAAAAAGGTCTTATAGCCCATATTCCTTTGTTTTATTATCATTCTACGCAATTGAGAGTTCACTCACCTTCTGTGACTAAATGCACAGAACCCCACACCACAAAGCATGGTGTGGACATTGGAGCACTCTATTTATATTTATATTCATATAACGCAATAACAGGGTATTTATTACCCTGTCACGGGTAAAAGTAACCAAAAATCTCCCGCAGCTTGAGCCAACGGGCAACTCCTTCAGGAAAATCTATCGCGCGGAGGCTCACAATAAACATAAAGAGCTCCCGCGCGACTGATTATACCAATCTGCACCGTTTACTTGACCGAGGCCTTGAGCGGTGTCTTGACAGGGTCAAGGACGATGAGTTTGCTGATAGGAGTGCCACCATAGTTGACACCATTGTTATAGGTGCCGAAGTAGCGGTACAGACCAGCGGGCACACTGTTGCCGTCCATGTCTTTCATATCCCATGTCACGGGGAAGCTGTTGGCGTTAGTCATCCACACAACTTGACCTGTTGCATCGGTCACACGGATAGTCATTTCGGGTGCCAGATTCATGCTGCTCTCCAGGTCGAAGACCACTTCCTCGTTATTGTAAGCAGGCCACTTGTCGGCTACAAGCGTTGCCATACCGCCCTGACCCACCATGAAAGTGATGGTTTGGGTTGCTGAATTGCCCATCACGTCATAAACGGTGAAGGTGAGCGTGTGCAAGCCCTCAGTCAAGTTGTTCAAGGGATACTCGATGTTGGCGACTTTACCAGCGTCGCTGGTGGTCACATAGCATGCCACGTCGGCATAAGAAGGCTTGCCACCATCCAGCACAAGCGTCATGCAGTTGTCAATGGAACTGGACTGGATGTTGATACCCTCATTGTCGGTTGCAGTAATATAGAGCATGGCTTCGGTCGAAGCTATTGCGCCATTGGTGAAAGTTGTCTCATCGTTAATGAACATGCTGGTCACCACGGGTGCCTGATCATCGATGATCGCTAGCGCCTCGTCAAAGGGCAACATGGTGATCTGCTTGGTGAAACCATTCACCATGCGGTCGGAATTGTCCTTGTGGGCATAAACGCGCAGGAGCACTCTCTCGTTCACGGCACGGGGATCGTTGGGAACGACCATTTGGCCCTGGAACACACCGTTCACTACTCTACCACTCACCTCAGCCAGCTTGGCGCGGTTGAAGTAGATGTCGCGATCAACTGTCTCGCCATTGACGGTCTTAGTGAGGGACGTGAAGTAAAGTTCTTTGTCATACAGTGTGGCAGTGGCATCGCCATTGAAAGTGTTGTCCGGGTTGCCTTCCTCGTCAACCACCTGAGCCTCGATGTCAAACTTCATCAAGGGGGCGATTTCGGCGATTGCCGTGGAATCGGTCATGTCGGTGGTGTTCACCCTTGTGATATTGAACAGTGAGATGGGATAGTTGATCTTGATGGCGGGGTCACCCAGCAGGAAAAACTTCATCTTGTTGTTTTCAGTTCCCGAGAAGGCATTCTTGGAATACATGTAGGCTTCTCCCAGAGTGGGCATTACGCCATTGGCATCATAGCTGAACATGCCTTCGATGAAGTAACTATTGATTTTGTCATTACCACCGGCATAGCACAGGCGGGATGTTGTGAGCAGGGCGATAGCACCACCATCACGCTTGTGGAACATCAGTTCGCCAATACCGCGGGTGTCACCATCAAAGCGAGCTGCGTTACAGCAAGCGGTGGAGAAGATGGGGAAACGCCTGTAGGACGTGCTGGCCACATCACTATTCACCCACATAAAGTTACGCTTGGTAAAGGCGACCGCACCGGCATGGCCCACATAGGTAGCAAAGTAGGCGCCACTCTTGAGGTCACGCTTCATCAGTTCCTTGGCAGTGGTGGCCGTCTTACTATCCACTGCAATAGTTGGTTGTGTGGCGGAACGGGGATACTGGGAATTGTGCACCGTGTTGACGTGCATTCCCGTGTGGAGTTCATTGTCAATTTGGAGTTTGTAGCCCTCACCCTGGAACATATACAATCCCTCGTCAGGCGAGTCACTGGTCACCAGATTGTTGTTGCGCCAAACGCCGTAGTCGGGGGTAGCATAGTACTCGATGAGCTTATCCACGTCGCTGCGGGCCTCTTCCAGATTACTACAGGTAATGCGACCCACACCGATGTTCATCTTCTCGGAAGCCATGTTGGTTCCACTGTTGTCCTGCAAATAGGCAAAGAAGTCATCGGTCGAGAAGGAGAAGTCCCCATAGTTGCTGTTATCACTCTGATAAGTGAGCAGGTAGCCCTCGCGTTCACCCATGAGCTGACGGTTGTCAATAGTACCAGTACCGAAGAGGAGCAAGTTCTTGAATTTCGACGGATCGCGGTCGTAGAACATCTTGCACAACAGGCGGTAGGCCATCGCGTCACGTGTTCCGCTAGAGAACTCGTTGAACACCTGGTCCTGGTCCACCACTACCACGTCAATACCGTCAACCGTGCGGTGCAACTGGGCCACGCGCTCGGCCTGCTCGTGGTACGTTTTGTCGGTAATGATAAGCAGATCGGGCGTCGGCATAGCGTGGATATTCTGATTAGCCACAGGCTCAAAGGAAGAAATCTTCTTCAAGGTAGCTGAGGGATCGAAAGCCACAAAAAGCGCATAGTTGGAAGCCGTCGAGAAGAAGGAATAGCCTTGTCCACTCTCGTCGTCATATTCATTAAGTGTGACTTCCTGTGGGGTATTGTTGTTATTGGCGTCGATAGACCAAACCACCGTATTCTCGGGTGCTCCAGGCAGCTGGAAGCGCTCGTTTCCGCGTGAGGGAGCATAACCCATCAGGATCTGGTTATCCTCATCAGCACGAATGATGTTGTTACGTTGATAGGTCAGAATGAAGTAGTCCAAACGAGCAAACGAGACGGAAATATCATTGTCGGTCGAAGTGAGCAGAGGCTCGAATTGTCCAGTCTCAGAAGGATGCGAGAGTTGGATGAAACCATAGGGCGACGCGTAGTTGTAATACACATCCTCGTTGGACGGCACATAGATGCGCGATGAGCTGGTGGTATAAACCGTGGTGTCGGTACCGCCATCGCTATGAATGACCGCATTGGCATAGGAAATCCTATTGGCACTGGCTGCAATCACTGTATTTACCACAAGGATGCTATCAACAAGATCGGGCAGATAATAATCGACGAGCACGCCACCACCAGTGAAATCCTCACCCAGCAGTTCCTTACCCGTATTGCTGGCCGATGCCAACTCCTTCTCATACCAGAAATAACTGAGGCATGTGGGGGTGTTAATATAATTGGATACTGTCACCACTGGTTTCTTGGGCACCTGGAGCTCGGAGGAAGACTCCTCGGTGAGGAAGTAACAGCCCACCTGCGAATAGGGGTTGAACTCACGCTGGTAATGCGGTGTGCCAGTATAACCCGTCATCGTGAAGTTGATGGGGCCCTTGCCGTAGAAAACCATCTTGTCGTTGGCACGCATCACACTGACAGGGGTCAAATCATCGACAGCCCTGCCATTGAGGTATTCACTGATGCGGAAACCGCCGTTACCATAGAGCCTCACCTGTTCAGGATTGTTGAAGCCCATGTCACGCAACTCGTCGTAGGTAATCTCGTAAACGCCACTCTCAGGAATTGAGATTTTTACCCACTTTCCCGTAGCCAGCTTGGACTGGGTGGCATAATTTGAAACGTTGAATGCATTGGCATAACCGGCACACAAGAGAGCCACTAATGCCACACAAGCGAATCTGGAAATTATCAATTTACGCATATCTTTATGATTTAGTTATTTTCAACTATTCTATTCTGTTCATCTCAAATTGCGTCTATAGCCTCACTTTCACATCAAGCACCTGCATTGAGCCAATGCTGGCAGTGAGTTTGTCGCCAGGAGCCAGCACATGTTCCGCACCAGCATCTCCCGTCACCAGCAGGTCGCCCATCTTGATGCTGCATCGTGTACTGCAAGATGCAATCAGGTCATCGAGCGAGTGGTGCATATCGGCCAGACAATAGGCCGATATGGTATTGTCCCCCACCCTGGTCTCGACCACGGTGTGAAGCGGGTCGTCAACGGTTGAAATCAACACCCAGTCGCCAACGATAGCAGCACCGTCGAAGGAGCGGTCCAACCCGTTGAGGCGGTCGTCGTCACCATCCACAGCCCGCAGCGTGAAGCCAGCGGTAAAAGCATCCCAATAGCGGTGGGCAAACTTGGGAGCGACGCACTTGCCGAGGCGTGACATGCGAACGATGATCGTGGGCACTGCCACGAAGGAAACTGCGAAGTCGGGCACAAAGAAGGGCCGTCCAGTGTAAAGGATCGATGAATCAGCCATAAGGTAGGACTGCAGAGGTTCTTCCCCAGCGCCGTAATTACCTGTAAAGCCTATCACCTTCATGCTCCGTCGTTTCCTATATCGTCGTGTTAAATGCTCAATTATTCGTGCCCGTGCATCCTGTTGTAGATGATGGCCAGGTGGGCATAAATTGACGTGTTGGCAATAATCACGTCCTCGGGTGCCTTGATGCGGTAGGGGGTAAAATTCCACAATGCCGTCATGCCGCTGGCAATCGCCAGTGAAGCGGCCTCCTGAGCGTGATCAACGGGCACCGTGAGGATGGCAATCGACACCTTGTGCTCACGTTGCCACGACGCCAACTCGCTGATGTCATAGACGGGCACACCGCCTATCTCCTTACCGATCACATCGGTTCGCACATCAAAGCCTGCCACAATGTTGAGGCCATAGTTCTCCAGACCATGATCCTGCATGAGAGCGGTGCCCAGGCTACCTGTTCCAATCACCACCGCATCGTGGTGCTTGTTGAATCCCAGAAAGTCCTCCAACTCGGTTACGAGGCTGCTCACCTCGTAGCCAATGCGGGTCTTTCCCCTGATATTGAGAAAAGACAAATCCTTAGCAATCTGTGAAGACTGCACATTCAGCTCCTTGGAAATCTGCGTCGAGGAAACGTATTCCACGTGCAGATTGTCCAGCATACGGACATAGGACAAGTACCAAGGCAACCTCCTGATAGTTGGTTCAGGAAGAATCGTCCGGTTCTCGTTATTTCTGGTCATACTCATCGAATATTGATGCAATTAACCTACAAAATTACCTTATTTTTTTAAACGCCAAGCAATTTGTGACGCTATTTATTGGAAATTAGGAGCATTTTAACATATCTTATGCCTTGACCAAGCACAAAACAAGGGTGTGCCAAAACTCTGCTTTTGCTTTTATCGCCCCATCGGGCGAGAGTTTTGACACACCCTCGATATAAAGTCGAGATGGAATGGCTGGCGTTACTCGCCAGTGACGGCGAGTTTCTTGGCTTTGGTAGCCTCCTTGATACCGTCGGTAGAAATAGTGGCACGATAGACGTAGATGCCTCGCGGCACACGGCGACCACCCACATCGGTCAGATCCCAGGTCACGGGAATAGACGTGTACATATCACTACGGCCCGCCTGAGTGGTGCTCCACACCCTGTGGCCCATGAGGTCATAGACCTCGATGGTGACGCTGACCACGGCATCGGGACGATTGTGCTTGACGTAGAACGATGTCTCGACGCTTGCAGGATTAGCAGCACAATAGACATCGGCAATCTCGGGCGCAAGACCCTTGACGACGTTGAAGGTGATGGTCTTCTCGCTCACGTTGTTGTAAACGTCCCACACGCGCAGGCGCAGATTGTGCAGACCGGGCGTGAGATCATTCAACTGGTAGCTGATGCTACCCAGCGTTCCCTGTTCGGCAAACATGGGCGTATAGAAGCTGGCAATGTCGTTGTAGCCAGTAATCTCATCGAGGGTCAAGGTCATGCTGTGACCAATACCTGCCGAAGAGAAATTCACGCCACTCTCATCGGCCACGGTAGCCAGGAACAGGGGTGACTCGTTGACCTCGCTGCCATCGATAAAATGCTCGTCGTTGAGGCCCATCGTGATGATGCGGGGCCCGATGGTGTCGGTCACCACCTCATCGTTATAGCCATAGATGTAGAAATCGCTGTTAGAGCCCTTGGCCTCCTGTGCGTTGTGGGTGTCGTAAGCATACAGGCTGATGAGCGATGGGCGGTAGTTGTCGTACTCATTATCAACCTCGCTGGGGATAATGACCTTCACATTGAAGCGACCGCCGCTCACGGTATCCACATTGAGGGCAAGACGGTTGGGACGGTCCTCGTAGGTCACCTTTACACCTTCTTGAGGCTCTTTTGGGTTACTAAAATAACCATGGGTAGTGATTGACTGCAACGGGCCAAACAGCGTCGAAACGATATTACCATTGAAGTTATCAACGGGATTTCCATCCAGGCCCAAGATCTTGCCACTGAACTCTACCGTCTCACGCGCCTTGAACACTGGCATATTGTCGGGATCGACTGGTTTGCCATTGATAGTCTCCACTTCGGCCGTATATGGGGCGTAGGCCAATCTCATGGCTGGGTCACCATAGAGAAAGAAACGTCTCTTGTTGTCGTCTGATGACCTGGTATCATTTTTAGCCATTCGCAGCATGTCACCGATGCGACGCTGCAGACCTTTCTCATCACGTGAAAACACATAATTTGCCAACGAATTGCTTAATGGACCATTACCATTGATGAGTGCCAAACGAGGCGGGCATATCACTGCGATGGCGCCACCATTAGCATTGCCATAGATGAGTTCACCCGACGAGGTGATGGTATTGTCAAACCGCAGAAACTCGCAAGTAGCGGCATACAGCACCGGCAGGCGTTTGTAGAACAGGCTGGACTCCACGTCGGAACGTTTGAGCAAGCCCTCGCCTGTCCAGTTTTGGGTACTGGCGTGACCGACGTAGTTCCACCAAAGGGTACCCTCGGATAATGTGGTGAACATCTTGGCACGGGCATCAGGATAGGTACGGGCACCACCCTCGCTCACAGCATCAAAGGCGTCAATGAAAACATAGCTGCGCACTACATCTTCTCCACCCTTGTCGTTCATTATCGAATCCATCGACAAGGACTGGGTCATGTGCACACCTTTATTCTCATCGTCGGCGACAAACATGATCTGGTTTTTCCATGCGCCATAAATGGGCTTGGTCACATACTTGACCAGCTTGTTGACAACCGTACGTGCTTCGTTCACGCTCCTTGCAAGCATACGTCCCACCGAAATGTCCATCTTGTCATTATGGTCCATCGCGCTCTCGTCACTCAAGATGCCAAAGTAGTCATCGCTCGTGTAGGAGCCATCCTCGTTCATGCTATTGGAGCTTTGCCAAGTGAGCAAACTCGGGAAATTGAGAATGCCTGCATCGGTGCCCACGAGGCGGTTGTCATAGCTACCGCCACCAAAGAGCAGCAGATAACCCAACTTGTGGCCGTCCTCAGAGAGGCCGCGGTCATAGAACATCTTGCACAAACGACGATAAGCCATCGCATCATGGGTGCCACTGGAGAACTCATTGAACACTTTCTCGTGATCAAGCACAAGGACGCGGAAACCATCGACCTGCTCATGCAAGGCAGCAACGCGGCGTGCCTGTTCCATATAGGCACTCGGGGCAAGGATAATCATGTCGGGGGTGGGCTCGGCATGTATATTCTGGTTGGAAATCTCACCAATGAGTTCAGGATGAGAATAAGAGCCCGACTCATCAAACGCCACAAATTCACGTCGTCCACTGATGGCAGGGGTGAACGTAAGCGTCCCATCGCCAGAGGTGGCATTCATCGCCAGCGGGGCAAAGGGTGCCGTCACGTCCCAAACATGCGTGGCGCTGCCACAACCGCTCAAGCGGTAACTGGCTGATGATAGTGCATCGTTCAAGCCGAAAACAAGACTGCCATTGCGCAATGCCAGATTGCGCTCAAAGTTGACCGTAATATAATCCAAGCGGGCCAAATAGACCGTTCCTCCACAGGAGTAATTGATAGACACATTGAGGTCTGATGCAGATTCTGGCCTGAACTTCTTGTTGATGCGATTGTAGATATAATGGATATGCGATGAAGTGCCTGCAGGCTCAATAAAATCGCCATTGGACACTGGCAACGGCTCACCATTGCAACTGAATGAGATGGTACTCCCATCATTGGGGGCATTGGCACCAAAGCCCGTGACAATCGTGACATCGGAATTGCCCACCCAGCCTTCAAGGTCAAACTTGAAGGTCTGAGCCCTGTTACTAACGAAGCTCTCACCCAAAAACATACGTCCCGTTTCACCAGGATTGATGATTTCCTGTTCATGGTACTGGCGGTCGATGTAGGTAGTCAACACCTCTCCCGTGGGTGTGTTGGTAGCCTTTGTAATCTCAATATCGTTGAAGCGGCTGTCGTTAGTAACCAAATAGGAGCCAGAGATGGCATATTGATGCTGCACCTGTAACTGCTGAATGGTGCCATAACGTCTCCACGTCGTGGGACCCTGGGCATAAAACAAGATGCGGTCTCCAGCGCGGACAATAGGCATCTGGGGCAAGTCGTCGGCATAGTTGTCATCCAACATGGTCTCGCTCAACGGGGCACCACCATAGCCAAACACATGAATGGCTGACAAGTCGGAGCCAAGGCCCCAACTGCGGATGTCGTCGGCTGTAATCTGATAGATACCGCTTTCCTTGACACATATTTTGACCCACTTGCCAGTGGCAAGCTTGCTCGTCTCGGCATAGTAGCTCTTGTCCAGCGCATACATGTTGGCGGCACAACAGGCCAATACCAGAAGGGATACGGCCAATCGGACGAAATATTTCATCATCTTTTTCATCGTTATATGTTTATACCCTATTAACGATTAATGCGCCGTTTTATTGCACCAGCTACGGGTTTAGTCAGAAGCAGGAATAGCGATCGTGATGTAATGCCCTTCTAAAGGGCGGGTGGTCATATGGTATCGATTGCTGCCGCAATGGGCAAGGAATGTGGTCTCGTCAACATGTGGGGTGAACGGTTCCAAGCGGATGCCTTCGGTCCAGTCGATGGCACTGTTGCGCTCGGCCTTGATGACGGCCTCCTTGGCGGTCCAGGCAATGACGTGGGCGGCAAGGTCATCGGGTTTGATAAATTGCTGTTCACTGGCATTGAGGAACTTATTGCGAACCCGCAGCACCTGCTGGCGGTCAAGCCGTTCAGCGTCAAGCCCAATGACACTGTCATCGTTGAGTGCCACAGCGACCAAATGCATCGTGTGGGAGATGCTGAGGTTCACCTTCTCGCCCTCAATAAGGGGGGCTCCCTGCTGATCATGCGACAGCGTCACCGGATGTCCAAATGCTTGACACAGCAACAACCGCTCGGCCGCCTTTTCACGCTGCCGCTTAACCGGTTGATCGAGCAAATCATTACAAGGGACACCCTGCTGCTGACACAATGCCAGCAACTGCTGCGCGTCTTCTTCCAGTCGCCAAACCAGCACCCTAGTAGAACCTGGATATTTCATTTCCTGATTGATCATCGATGGGATGGAGATTAGAGATGGAACGGATAAAACGGATGATTAGCCGACGCCGTTTTTTGCGAGGTCGATACGGGTGAGGATGCGGGGATTGTCCTCGCTGGCGGCAATCCAGGAGCGGTAGCGGCGACGGTTGATGTAACGCTCGACCACATAGGCCAGAATGTACATCACTGGCACATGAATCCATAGCATCCAGTAGGGATGCTGCACCTGATAAAGGGTTGCGCCATTGGTCTGCATGAGGACATAGCCATTGACCATCCATGTGCCTGGCACACAGTCACCCACGACACGCCACAAGCGTGACATCAGGTATCGTGGCCAAGACACGCCCGTGAGGAAAACAAACACTACCGACGAGAAGACGAACAGCAAGAAAACGCTCTCACGCTCGTTGACAACAGCCGACAGGGTTTGTCCCATGAACGAGACGGCAATGACGAAGGGCACCGCGAGGCAGATGATGTGGAGCAAGTCGCCATATTGAGGGAAGCCGAACATCAAGGGCACGTAGTGCAGCACATAGATGACAGGAAGAACAAAGATAATCTGGTGACACATCATCTTACCGAGGATGGTGGCACTCACTCCCGCCTCAATCGCCATCGGGTCACGCCCGCCGTTGCGGCGACGACGCTCAATGCTGCCACCATGCAGCATGGCGATACCCAGGATCATACTTTGCTGCAACACCAACGGGAGGATGAACAGCAACACAGCGCTGGCAATACCCATAGCAGGGTTGCCCACAGGCACCTGACGGTTATCGACAACTGGTCCGCTCATGCTGAGCACCGGTGCGACCACGGCAGCCATGCGTTCATTGCCCATTTCCTGAGACACGTTGCTGAGCGCCGTAAACATCGCCTTGTAACGCATCATCACGCTCACGTCACAGTACAGCGATACATGGCCTTGCTCTCCACGCGTGACAGCCTGGCCGAAATCCCGTGGGAAATAGACAATGCCGTAGCACTCCTTGCGGTGCATCGCCTCTTGTGCCTCCTGCATGTTGGCGGCATAGCCAACAATCGAGATTTCCTGGGTGGCATTGAGGCGACGGGTAAAGTCACGGCTCAGCGCGGTGCGGTTATCATCAACGACAACAACACGCTCGTCGCGCACCACCTCGGGATTATAGATGAGGGCATACAACACGGGATAGACCGCATTGAGCAGCAGGAAGAAGATGACCACGCCCTCGTCACGGAACACGAGCAACAACTCGCGTCCGCACACCCTGAGCACCTGGATGCACCACAGGAAAAAACGGCTATGTTTCAGTTTCTCGGTCATATCATCAAGGCACATAAACGGGATTCAGGCACTCCTTCTTCAACCGCCATGACAGCAACATGGGCAGGATGGTGAATCCCAGCAGTACCGCATAATAAACTCTTGAATAATACAGGTCTATGCCGTTCAAGGCCTGATCAACCATAATGAGGAAGAAGTACTTGATGGGCATCACATAACCCAGCGCCATTACCCAGGAATACATCGACTCCTGTGGCAATGAGAAGCCAGAGAAGGAAAACGACACCATTCCGAGCAGTGTGCACAACATCGTGCCGTAACGGAAATTGGGAACGAAGCAATAAATCAGCACCGCAAAGCTTTGGTTGGCGACCACCAATAGGAACATCGCCATGAGCATGTTCCACGGGTTGCAATTCAACGGGAAATCAAAGCAACGGTACATCATCCACTGGATGAACCACCCCACGGCAGTGAACAGAACGGTCTGGGGCATGAGTTTGCCTACCAGTGCAAGGAACATGCTCCCGCCCGAAGTCCTGAGCCACTGACGGCTCAGTCCAGACTTGAGTTCCAGGCCCAGTGAGAATGCCGTCACCAGCAGGATGAACAACGACAGGAAACAGGGCACGAACGTCCCGTTAAGGTAGTAGTTGTAGTTGGTAAAGGGGTTGCCAATCATGTGGACATGGGTCTGGTAGGGAACGAGTGTCGAGGAGATCGTCTCGTCACGCAATCCCACAGTTCGCATGGCCGTCTGGACGATGCCACCGTTGACCAGCAGCGAGATGGTCTTAAAGCCCTTGTACTGCATTGAAGCCGGAGCGTAATAGGCGTAGTTCACATAGTAGCTCACCACAGGCTTACGTCCTCCCAGTGCATCCTCCTCCAGGTTATCGGGGATGAGGAAGAAACCAAGCACCTCACCACGTTGTACAGCATCACGCGCCTCGGCAAAGTTGTTGTATCGCTGGCAGATATTCACTTGCTGGAAGCCGTTAAGATTGCGTGAGACGCGGCGCGAGAGGCTGCTGTTGTCGAGATCGACGATACCCACAGGAACCCGTTGCACAGCCCCGTCCTTGATGAGATCCATGAGGTACCAGCAACACAACAGCGGCATGATGACGATCAACAGGAAATACATGGGTCGCCGCACGAGCTGAACACACCCGCGCTTGAAAGACTGGCCTATGTATTTGGTGATCATAGTTTCTAGTTCTTAGTTTCTAGTTTCTAGTCCCTAGTTTCTAGTTTCTAGTCCCTAGTTTCTAGTTTCTAGTCCCTAGTTTCTAGTCCCTAGTTTCTAGTTGTTTGATGTTATTTTTCCAGGATGATGGACATGCCGGGGCGCAAATTGGGCACCTTGCTGGTGGGACGCATCCTCACTTCGAAGGTCTTGCTGTCATACTGGCCTTGAGCCTTAGCGGCCTGCCAAACGGCATAACTGCCCATGTCGTGGATGTAATAGACCGACATCTTGGTCTTCATATTGTTCAAAGCGGGAATGCTGACATTGACTTCCTTGCCCATGGGGAGGTCGTTCAACACTTCCTCACGAACGCTGAAGCTGACCCACATGTCGTCTAACTTGGCAATCGACATGATGGGAGTACCCATGGCTACAAGTTCGCCTTCCTGGGGATAAATCTCGCTCACCTCGCCGTCGCAAGGAGCCACGAGCACTTGGTCTTCAAGCAAGCTCTCCACCTCCATGACTGAGCCACGAGCGGCATTGGCCATGCTCCTGGCCGCATTTTTGTCCTCCTGCTGGGCACCTTTCACTGCCATGTCGTATTGCGCCTTGGCGGCCTTGACCTGAGCGCTTGCGGCATCGTAAGCAGCCTTTGCCTCATCACGCTTCTGCTGGGTGGCCACACCTTGCTTGAAGAGGTTCTCCACGCGCTGATAGGTCTTCTCGGCAATGGTCTGGGCGGCAATAGCCTGTTGCCACATGTTGTAGGCGCTCTGCTTCAATTCCTCGCGAGTACCTTTTTCAGCCTTCTGATTCTGGGAAGCGGCGGCCTCCTGCATCTGTTTGGCCTGATAGTACTTAGCATCGACTGTGCTGGAGTAGATGCTCACCAGTTTGTCACCCTTGTGCACCGTGTCACCCTCATGAACGTAGAAGCGCACGATGCGGCCGGGGAGCTTACCGCTGACGCGCACGGCGTCACATTCGGCCTGACCTTGGATAGTGGTGTCGGCAGGATGGATAAGCAGTATGCCCACAATGGCGATACCCACCATTACCAGCGCAAACACTGCCAGTGCTGCCAGCAGCGCTTTGTCCTTCTTGCGGACCACGGTTCTCTGTTCGTCTTTTTCCATTTTATTTTAGTTTTTTGTTATTTTCCAGGAAGTAGAAGCTCTAGATAATCTAGATGTTCTAGAGGGCTTTAATAAGTCAACACACCCATGACTTTGTTGAGGTGCTCTTGGGTGAGTTGCACGTTGATTTCGGCATCGATTTTCTCGCTGTTGGCCTTGAGCCAAGCGGTTTGGGCGGCAAGCACATCATCGATGGTGCCCATACCCTCCTTGAAAGCGATGCCAGCGATGCGCAGATTTTCATCGGCCTGAACAAGATTGGCCTTGGTGGCCTCATAGGTCTTAAAAGCCTCTTGATAGCTGAAAGCGGCTTGGCTGATCTGCAAAGCGATTTTCTCTTTGACATCATCGAGTTCAAGACGTTTCACATCGGCTTCGACCTTTGCCGCCTTGACCTTGTTACTCAGTCCGCCCCAATGCCACAAGGGGACTCTGAGTGTCGCACCGACACTGAAAGCGGCCCCGAAACGATTCTCAAATCCGTCATAGCTATTGGGATTGGTGGCGTGGAGTGCAGCCACGGCTGCCAGTTTGGGCATCATCTCGCTGCGGGCGACCTTGACCTGCTGGTCATATATTTTGGTTGCCAATTCAAGTGAGCGAACGTCATGGCGCTTATCATACACCTCATCGAGGTTGTAGTTAGACGGGGCCAAGTTAAGGTTCAATTCATCGCGTCCCTCGTCGGCAAGGGTCATCATGGTGTTGACGGGCAGGCCGCACAGTTGCGCCAGCAACATGCGCGACAAGGTCACTCCGTTATCCACCTTGGTCAGATCGACGTTAGCCTCATTGAGTTTCACGTCAACGGCAAGCTGGTTGGCACGGGTGGCAACACCCTCGTTGACCATCGCCTTGACATCGTTGTCGAGTGTCTCGACCAGATTGACGTAGCTGCGGGCCAACTTTTGCTTGGCGCACAACGAGACGACTTGCCAATAGGCGGCATCCACGCTATAGATCACATCCTCGATCTTGCTTTCGCGCATCTCGCGGGCGAGTTGCTGTGCCAGGTCGGTAATCTGATTCATGGCGGTGATTTTTCCACCCATGTAGATGGGCTGGGTGACCGTGAGGGCGCCGCCCATCAGGTTATGGATGTTATAGGTCAAGCCGCTCTTGGGCAGCAAGGCGATTGTCGAGGGCACGTACTGGCCGTTCTCCAACTGCAGGGGTGCTCCCGTGCGCGGGTCGATGACCAGGTTGTAGTCATAGGTACCCGTCTGCAAGTTGAATGACTTGGTGGGCAACATCTGGTCCTCCTTGACGAGCGACACCTTGCGGGAATTGTAGATGTAGCCTGCCGTCAGGTCAAACTGGGGCAGATAGGCTGCAGCGGCCTCTTTGCGCTGGTAGCCTGCCTTCTCGATGGCAAGCGCCGTCTGCTGGATTTCCTTATTATTACGCAGTGCCATATTGCGGCACGAGTCGAGTGTCACCACCTGAGCCGATGCCGTCATCGAAATAGCACAAATCGCTATAAGCAGAATGTTTCGCATAACAAAAAACGATGATAGTCTGTTTTACTGACCGCAAAAATACTACTATTTTTGTTCATAATAAACACGACTGTCCCAAATAAAACACAATTGGTGAAATTTGGAACAGTTGCTGGACTTTTTTATTCATGCCGTGCCTAAAGCACGGCACACAGGGACCCTGATGAAAGGGCTGGCTAAAGCCGGCAAACTGGGAACATTTAATGCCGTGCCAGAAGCACGGCAAACGAGGGAGCCTGATGAAAGAGCTGGCACACCTCAAAGTTGATGAGGGGCTTTACTAGTTCTTGTAGTAGCACTTGACCTCGCCGACGGGGAGTTTTCCTACAAGCAGGAGGGGAATGCGGCTGTCATCGGTGGACATCCATGCACTGAGGTTGTCGCTTGACTTCTTGCCTCCCTGCTGAGTGAAGCGGAAAGTGATGGCGTGTGCCTTGCGCTTGGTGCCGTCGCGCATCTTGATGGTCTCCACACCCTTGTAGTTGATGGTGAGGTATTCCTTCTCTTTACCCGAGAAGATGACCGTGGTATAATTCTTGTTGCGGCTCAACTCATTGTAATCCAGGTTGCGCAGCATGTAGAAGACGCTCACCATGTCGTAGGCCTGCGCCTTGGCGCTCAGGTCAATCGAGGTGGTGCCACCCTTGCGGTAACGGGTGCAGTGGGCATTGGTGTGGCTATAGTTATAGGAGAACTTGATAACATCGCGCGCGTAGTAGTCCTTCTCATGCGTCAGTTTCTCATATTGCAAGGGCTTGAGTTCACTGTTCATGGTACACTTGAGGGTGTCACGCACGGGATACACCTTATCGGCCCAGGAACGTGTTTTGCCCGTGAGCTGGGCAAAATAGCCGTCCTTGGTCTTGCGGGTAGTCAACGTGGCATCGGCGGCATGTTTCCAGATCATGCCCCAGTGATACACAACCTCATAGTTGAGGGTCTCGTTGCTGAAGTCCCTCGCCCCCACTTGCTGCGGCAGCACCATCGCCACCAGCAGCACCATCGTTGCCAATAACTTTTTCATCGCTTGTAATGTTGATTCATTTTTCCCACTTTAGACCGCCAATGCCCCATTTGGTTTAATGGGCCACGGAGACCTTGCGACTGGAGCGCTGGCCGTTAGGGGTAGTGATGACCTGAATGGCGACAGGGGCGCACTCGGGCGAGTCGATGGGTTGTCCCATCAAGTTAAAGTACTGGTCATCGTCAGATTTCTGATCCATAGGGATACCAATGAGCGATGCTGTGGGCACCGTAACTATGGTAGTGTCATTCTGGTAAACGATGGACCTGTTATCGGCCGTTGCACCACGGCATTTCCATACAGGCAGCAAACCTCCCTTAAAATCGGGAGCGGCCTTGAATTCTAGTGTCATCACCGCCATAGTATCAGGAGGGAATAATATTGTTGTTGGCGGATACACAAAAATCATGTAGCACGAGTTCTTATTGCTATAAGTGCATGAAACAGCCATATCATACTCCAGAGAATAGTCCGTCAGTTGTTCATCCACCAGCGACAATCCCTCGGGCAGAGTGACATAATACTGCACACCACGCGTGGGCTCCACGTTGGCCAATATCACAGGAACAACTATCGAGGAATCAGGGGTAATCTCAAAATCCTCAATATAGACGCGGCTTCTGCTCTGTGACACTGCGTTTGCCGCCACCAGCAGCACCAATATGGTCATCAAAATGTGTTTCATTCCCTAAATCTTTACTCTATCATCAAAGTGCAAAGGTACAATATCTTTCCCAAAACGCCAAGAAAACAATCAAAACCCATAAAAAATGTTAATACTATTGACAAGACACCAACAATATTGTAATTTTGCAACACAAAAATTATTGTTTTACCATTAAATCCAATTTTTACCATGAACAACACTTATTGTGAAATCGAGCACCGCGAGTTGTGCCAGCAGCGGGACAAGGAATTCCTGGCACTGTACCACCCCACCCTGGATGCTTTGCTGGAGCGAGGCATGGACGAGAGCAAGGCCAAGCGCGCCGCCGTCGAGTTTACCATTGCCAATGGCCATCCCCATTATCACGTGGACCACGTGCGCGCTTACCGCTGTGTGTGCCACCTGTTGAAAGCCGAAGACAAACGAGGTAACGGCTCACGAACCTACCGCAGCATTGATGATGAAAAGTTCTTTGCCAAGAGCCGCCTTCGCCGCCAGATGTGGCATGAGATCACCGACCGCGTGAAACCGTTGTTAAAACAAGGAATGAGCATTGAAAGCGCCATCGACCATGTGCTTGAACACTGCCGCGCCTCCCGCTTTTTCATCTCCCCCGCCACTGCGATAACCAAAATCTGTTCCAAGGCCAGGAAACGCGCCCTGCGATAACGGAATCAAGACAACCCGCTTTCCCAGTATATCTAGGCCATCTAGAAACTCTAGTTACTCTAGCCAAGCGAATGCCCTCTCTAAACTCTAAACTTTAAACTTTAAACTCTAAACTTTTAAAAGAAAACCATGAAATACCGTATTGATATCACTATCGACCTGGATGAAATCCAGCAAGCCATTTACACTGAGGGTGTTTGGCATCCCGCCGACAACGCCACGGCATGGGGCGTGAACCCGAGTAATGAACCTATCGTTGACCGCCGCGTGCGCGAAGGTCTTGACGACCTACTGGCCCGCATGAGCGGCTACATCGTGAGCCAGAACATCAACTTCAACCTGGAACACCAGAACATCGTGCTCGGCATTGAATTAGGAACACGTCCCCTGCTCACCATCGCCCGTGATCTGAAGAATGCCATGGTCAGCGCCTTGGCCAACTACACGTTGATGACGCTATATGGTGACGAAGACAGCATCTACGGCACAGCTTGGCGCTTGCAGCGTGCACGAGTGCTGTTGCTGCTCTCACGACCCTAAGGGCAATTGCCATGAAAAAGAACTGTGTTTTTACTAGAAATAGTAGAAACACAGTTTTTTCTTACGGTATCACCCCACTTCTTTCAAATTATCAAAAAAATGATTACCTTTGTCCAGTGCGAATAATCCATTGAATCCTTTCCTAGATTATCATGACACATGACACTAAGCAATAGAGCCGTATCTAATTATTAATCACCATAATAACAATTTAAAAAGTGTCGATATGAAAAAAGTAAAAACTCTAGTGGTAATGATGTGCATGCTGGCCGTCACTACCTTGATGGCAAATCCCATCAGTGAGAATCAGGCAAAGAACATTGCCTCCCGTTTCATGGCAGGTCATGCCATGCCGTCAACCACCTTGAAAATGGTACAGAAAGGTCCCAAGTTGAGTGCTACACCCGCTAGTGCCGACAAGGCTACCTATTATGTTTTCAACAATGCACAGGCCCATAACGGCTATGTGATTGTTGCCGGCGACGACCGTGCTCCCGCTGTGCTGGGCTACAGCGATAAGGGAAGTTTTGATCCCAACAATGTGCCCGAGGCCTTGCAAGACCTGCTCGACAGTTACTCGGCACAGATTATCGTCCTGGGCAAGGGGGGCCAGACCCTTAACCTGAATCCATCGGGTGAGGCTATCCAGCCGATGGTAACAGCAGCATGGACACAGAATGAACCTTTCAACACCTTGCTACCCACTCTCCCCAATGGCCAACAGGCAGTGGCTGGCTGTGTCGCCACAGCGATGGCACAACTGATATACTACTGGAAACAACCTGCTCAGGTGACAACGACCCTTCCCGAGTACACCACCCAGACCCTAGGCATATACATGCCCGCCCTTGAGCCGGTGGACTTTAACTGGGAGGCCATGCAGGATGCTTACCTGACCAATGACACCGAGAGCGAAAGTGCCATTGCAGCCGCCCAGCTCACCCTGTACTGCGCCCAGTCGGTTCAGATGAACTTCTTATATGGAACATCGGGTGCCAATACCAACCACATCCCCCGCATACTCTCCACCTACTTCGGCTTCAAGGGCAGTGCCCATTGCGAGTATCGCGAGAACTTCACAGCTCAAGGTTGGGCTGACTTCATCTATAACGAGCTGGCCGAAGGACGCCCCCTTATCTATAGCGGCAGCAAGGCATCCAGTGGCCACGCCTTCATCTGCGACGGCTACGACGGCGAGGGTATGTTCCACATCAACTGGGGCTGGGGTGGCATGAGCAACGGCTACTACCTGCTCAACGTGCTCAATCCCGATGCACAAGGTACTGGCGCTGCCAGCGAGGCCTACGGCTACATCTATAGCCAGTATATTATCGCTGGTGCCGAGCCTGGTGAAGCAGACAACCAGTTTGAACTCACTGCAGGTGGCGTTGCGCTCAATGGTGCCGTGACGACCCGCACGTCCAGCAATGCCAACTTCAAAGCAACGGTAACGGGCCGCTTCTACAACTACACCAACCAAACGATTGCCGTGAGCTTCGGATGGGGCCTTTATGACGGAGATGACCTCTTGTCTGTCCTTTATCAAAGCGGCAGCTCATCACTTCCATCAGGTTATTACTTCTCGACCAACGCACAGGATCTGAGCTTCGGCAGCAACATCACCAGCGGCACCTATCGCATCGTGCCCATTTACAGCGAATTCTATGCCAACAATTGGCGTCCCTGCAAGGGCAGCGATGTCAATTACATCGAGGTGACCATCGATGACAACAACTGCACCGTCATTGGCTGTGGCACTGCCGGCACCCGCAATTACACCGTCAACGACATCAGCTATGATGGCTCGATGCACAAGGGCCGTCCCATCGACCTCACCCTGAACCTCACCAACGACGGCTACTCACAGAATGACCTGCTCTACATGTTTGTCAACGACGCGTTTAACTCCACAGCCTTTGTGGGACTTGAGCATGGTGAGACCGGCGATATCTTGTTCAGGTTCCTGCCTACCGCTTCTGGTGACTACACCTGCATGTTCTCGTTCAACCAGGATGGAAGTGATCCCTTGTGCGTCACGACGCTCACTGTTACCGAGATGCCCATGGTTAAACTGAACATCGCCTACGAAGTGCTTAATGTGAGCGATGCTTCGAACTATATTGTCACCGATAACAAATTCAGAGTGAAACTCACTATCTCCCACATCAACGGCAGGGAGCCTTACTCTGATGACATCACGATGAAGCTGTACCGAGACTTGGATGGCACCTATGGTTCCAATGTACAGATCATGAACCAGCGTGCTTTCCTCAACCCAGGCGAAACCATCGAGATGGAGTTTGACATGGACAATGTCATGGACGGCTGGGATTACTTTGGAGCCATTTACTATTACAGTTCAGGCAATCAAACCTTATCCACCACTACCCCCTATTACACCATCTCGTTCCCCGAGGAGCCTGTTGTTCCTGAGGTGCTGATAGGCGACGTGAACGGTGACACTGTAGTCTCTATTGCCGATGTCACCACGCTGATCGACTACCTGCTGGGCGGCAACCCCGAATCATTTGTTCCCGCAAATGCCGATATTGACAGCAGTGAAAGTATCACAATTGGTGACGTCACTATGCTGATTGACTACCTGCTGGGCCATTAATCCACTGGCGCTACCTACACTAACGATTACGCTAGTCTGGCGATATTGCCAGATTAGCGTAATCTGCTTTTTGCGAGATGGCGTCATTGTGGTGGTTTCAACACATTTTTATTGGTCAATGATGTGACGGACCATAAAAATGACTATTTTTGCAGCCATCAAAAACAAAAATACATAATCTACAATACATTTTTACACAATGAACACTACAATCCACAATTTCAAGCCTAATGGCATCCAGGCGGGAAAACACCTTGCCCATGTCGCCATGCTTCTCTTTGTTTTGATGTTTGCCCAAGTGGCCCATGCCACCGCCTACGTCACCCTGAATGATGGAAGTCTGCATATCTTCCCCGACTCGTGTGTCACGAGCATGACAACTGATGACGGTGCCCTGTCGTTCACCGCCCCTGACGGTTCAGTCTATCGCTATTCCATGGATGAGGTTCAATCGGTCAGCGAGGAGCTCACCAAGGAACTGCCCACCATCACGTCATTCAAGTTCAACAACAAGTACAACTTTCAGATAATCGGCGATGCCGAGGGTGTCATCACCACCGATAGCATCGTTGCCGACGTGGTGGGTATCGGCAAGTGGCTCACCGCCTCGTTCTCACTGTCCGATGATCAGGCTGTCGCATTTGTTGACGGTGTGGAACAGCAGTCCAAAGTCAGCCGCATGAGCTATGCCAACGACAAGGCATATACGGTGGGCTATCCTGGCGACCTCATCCTGGCACCAAATGGTGAAAACGGATATGCCTTGCTCCCCTATGGCAGGACTTATACGGCCCACGTCAACTTCCTCACCGATAACAATGAACAGGTTCCCTCCATACACATCAACACCGTGGGCGGCGAGAACATTTCCAGTAGGGATTATTACCTGGATGCTGAAATCATCATCGATGGACGTGGGGTATTCCCCTCAATGACCGACTCGGTTCAAATCAAGGGACGCGGCCACAGCTCATGGTCATCCGATCCTGACGATAAGAACCCCTACCGCCTCAAGTTCAATAGCAAAGTCAAACCCCTGGGTCTGACCAAGGGCAAGAGTTGGGTGCTGCTGGCAAACAATATCTCAGGTTCCCAGTTGACTAATGCCATCGGCATGAAAGCCGCCAGCCTGATAGGTACCGTTGCCGCTAACCACATAATTCCTGTTGACTTGTATGTGAACGGAGTGTATAAAGGTAGCTACAACTTTACCGAGAAAATCGGCTTCTCTAACAACAGCATCGACCTGGCTGACGAGAGCGCCGCCACGCTGCTGGAGGTCGACATCAACTTTGACGAAGAGGTTGGTCAAAAGTTCCTTTCTGGCTCCTATTCCTTGCCGGTCAATGTGCAGGAGCCCACTTTCAGCGACACGGCATCCACCGTGCTGACCCTGGAAAAAGTGAGGTCCAGGTTTAATGCGTTCCTTTCTGCCCTCAAGAACAAGAAGAATCCCACCGCCTATGTTGACGTGGATTATCTGGCCCGCTTCCTGATGCTCAACGAGCTGATCTGTAACTTTGAGATCTTCCACCCCAAGAGCGTGTGGTGCTATAACGAAAACATCCTTGAGGACAGCTGCAAGTTTGTGTTCGGACCCGTTTGGGACTTTGACTGGGCGTTTGGCTTCGACTACAACCGCACATATTACAGATGCGATCCCGGAATCGATTACTACACCGTCAAGCCCACCATGTGGCAACTGCAACTCATGACTGACCTTCGCAACTTGCCCGAGGTGACACAACGCCTCTATGAGCTGTGGGGTGACCTTCTGGAAAACGGCATCGACGAGTTGTGTGATTACTGCACCGAGTACTATGCCTATGCCTCACCATCCCTCTGGAGGAACCGCTACTATATTGGCGATTACACCGACTACGATGAACAGTCACAATATGCTGCCACCTGGCTGAGAAATCGTGTCGAGGCCATCTATGAGAAGATGAAGGTGGAAGTAGCACCCCGAGGCGACCTCAACCTCAACGGCGCGGTGGATATCGATGACCTGGCCACCCTAATTGACTATCTGCTGGGCAACGAAACCCAAGTCCACACCAGCCTTGCCGACGTCAACACCGATGGCAATGTCAACATCGAAGATATTGCCACCCTCATCGACAAACTCCTCGGCAACAACTAAACTCAAACCCGTGCTCAGAAGCATCAGCATCTGACACCTTCTATCTTATAGAAAACACGAGGAAACAAATAAGAATGCGCGGCCCCAACTGAGGTTGCGCATTCTTTTATAAAATGATTTAATCAGATTTCCACCAGATCACTTGAGCACCTTGTGGGAGATCATGCTGCCGTCCTTGTAACGGATTACTTCGATGTTGATGCCGTCGAACGGAGTCTTGCTCTCCTGCCCCATGATGTTGTAGTAACGGATGCTCTCAATAGTCACTGCATCATGTGGGAGAAGTTCCTTGACATCGGTGAACACCTGCTGTGTACCCACCATGTCAAGCGGATAAACGTCATAGTACTGGGGAGTGCTTAACCAAACGTCGTCGTCATCATACCAGTCCAGCTCTCGGTTTGACATCTTTTCCGGTTCTTGAATCTCCACAGGACAATACTGGATGGCGGCATGGAACATATAAACATCACCTACCACCAGATCATCCTTAGGATAACCGTAACCGGTTGGATCTCCATTACGGTCAACCTGATTGACATTAAAATCCCAACTGGCGATACGGAAGCCGCCTCTAAATCCATACGGATTGCTGCCATAAAGCCCAAACACTTCATCAGTCCTGGTTTCATCAAGGATTTCATCATAATAATCCTCCAATTCACCAAGCCAAACGCCCCAAACATGAACGATTTCTTGATCCTTGGGCCGCATGAAGAAATATCTTTCATCCTCTATAGGCATGAAGGTTTCAAGATCTTGTGCGTAAACGCCGTCTGAGAAAGTATTAGGAATGATGAAATTACTAGGAGCATAATGGTTATAGGCATACCTGGCAGCAGGATTGCTATAGTACACCCCTAATTCCTCTTTTTGATCATTCTTGAATCCAGGATAGCCCAGGGAGTTGGATGGACCCGTCGTAGCAGGTTTAACGATTGTGGGCAGGGCATTGAGTCTGATGATGTTTCTAATCCTGATTTCTTGGCCGTAATACAAATCATACGTATAACGAGTTGCCACACAATTTAATTCTCCTGTGATGGAACCACCCTCAATCTTCTGATCGACATATTTCTTCATCACAGCCATCAGTTGTTTTTCAGAATAGCCCTCTAATTCAGGAATCGTGCTGAAGTCAAGCATTACCCAGTTGCTCTGGTCCCAGTCGCGATACTGCAGCTCGGCAACATCGCGCTGGAAATCAATCACATCGGCATTCTTTTCCAAATAGAAGTTTGAACGATCGGCTGGAGACACATCCTTGGCCCACAGATAATTACGAGCAGCCCATGTACCGATGAGCTGATCGGTCACCTTCACTTGAGAGCCATCATAGATATTAAGTTCGTCGGGGCTCTCAATCCTTTGCAACGGAGTCCACTCCTCGTCAAAAGTAGCCGCGATTGTCACATTGCCTGCAGGCATGACGAAGCAGAACAGGCCATCGACCTCCGAAACCGGAACTTCTTGGCCTTCAGTCCCATCAATGGTTATGACAACGTCATTGAAATCATAAAACAGGTTCTCAATCACATCAAACTTGACAGTATCACCCTCACAAGCTGCAGGAACAACGATAATTTCGCCGCCCTCTAGCGGCTCACAGTTTTTACTGATCTTGTAACCACTGTCAAAGTTGGCGGTAATAGTCACATCACACCCAGGCATGGTGAAAGCAAAAGTACCGTCAAGGTTGCTAAAGACCTCAACCGTCCCACCATCACCATCTTTAGTAACCTCGAAGCTCACGAGCGCATATCCGTCTCCTGGCACAGGAGTAACAATGACTTGACAGCCCTCGGCGCTGGTTGAGCCAAGCACTCCACTCGTTAATTCAATAGTTCCAGCCCCTTCAGAATTAACTACAGTGGTAATATTGCAGGAGCCAGCATACCTATAGAGCAAGTTGGTATAATAAATGTAATAAGGCCTTTTGTCCATCATAAAGCCTATGCCTGGTTCATAGCCGAGCTCCCAACTATAGCGTGAATGGCCACCATAGTAATCATAATATACGTCAGTATTACCACCTGACATATACCATGGTCTATTGAAAGTGAATTTCTTCACATCATCTCTGGATTCAAACAATGCCAAATAGCCAAACTCAGCATTCACAGAGTCAAGACCTAAATAACCGCCCGACGTCTTCAGATAGCCCGTCCGGTATGAATAATATTCTTGGCTAAAATCTTCAATCGAGAAAAGACATGCGCGGTCATCAAGTATCACATAGTCATAATCAAATGAAGCAGTATCCGTTAACCAGCCCATAATATTGGTAGATGAATAGTGATTGGAAGCGGCATCGGGCGAGATGTAGTTCAAGACTTGAGCATCACGAGCATTTACAAAGGTATAATACTGGCCCTCTGTTATATCGGCGGTATCGATCACCAACTTGAATATCATGCCAACCAATTCATGGTGGGCCGTCACAGTCACATCATTATCAGGCATGATGAAACTATAGGTTCCGTCACCGATGGGGGTCACTGCAACCGTATTTCCGTTGCCGTCCACTGCGGTGACCGATCTAAGTGAGAATCCAAGATTAACATCTACTGTAAAGACAACCGTCCTGCCATCAAACTCATAACCATCGGCAGCAGTGCCAGTAAGGCTAATGGCGCCACCCCGTTGCTGATCACAAACGGCCTGGATGTGATGGCCCGTAGGCGCACCTATCGTATATTCGGCTTCGCCATTTACAACAATCTGGCCAAGCCAGGCTTTGGCTTGGACAATGGTCGTGCCAGTATGGGTGATAAGGGCGGTGTTGTCATCTTCTATAATGCCTGACCCAAAGGTTGTGTTCCTAATCGATTGGGGAATCTCATCGTTGATGTCATTTTGTGAAGTTATATTGTGAACGACAGTCTCCAAGTCACTGCCGATTACAACCTCTTGACCCAACGTGACAGGGCTGCCGCTCGCCGGGTCAAATGTCATCTGCAGCGGTATATTCTCAATGCTCATCCTGGCGAAGTCCTTATCTACCTTGATGCGGTAAACACCAGCGGGAATCTTGAAGGCATTGCCAGGATAATCATTATACAGCTGGATTTCGGCATTGCCTGCCTGGACTAATGCCTCGTTCTGCGATGGTGCCAGGACTCCGGTCACATATTGATTCCAATCACCTGCATTGGCACCCGCAGTCTGCCAGGCAATATTGGGATCCACCTCCATGGCCAGACAGAAGTAACCATACTGTTCATCAGTGCCGGTATCGTTGGTCCCGTAATCACCTGTTCCCTTAAAGTAAACATCCAAGAAGTACTCATCGTTGACAATATCATAGTTGAATCTGGGGCCGGACGCGCACCAGCTGGTGCGGTTCATCATGGTGCCCAACATGTAGAGGTCGGGCTCTTCGGCCTTGTAGTACGTGGCGCTGATTGTCACGTCACTAGCAGGCATGACAAAGGAGTAGTCATTACCGTCGTATGAGACATTCTCGGTATTTACTGCGACCTGTCTGCCCGTTTTTTTGTTGACAATCATCACCTGCTTGATGTGCCAGCCGTGGTAGGTGCCCACATGGAATTGGATCGTGTTGCCCGGTTGTGATCGGCCATCGATGTCGCCACCCGTCAGATTGATGAAACCGCTGCCACCAGGATCACACTCAGTCGTGATATTGTAGAATGATGCAGGCTGATAGATCCACACTCTTCCCTGGCTGAGATCAGTCTTGATTTTGATCAGCTGGTCACCATTGTAATCATAACAGATGGGGTTGCGCTTTAGCGAGTCTACGAGCAAACGATTTCGGAACCGCATTTCCATAGCATCATGATACAAAGAAGTAGTAAGGGTCTGCATGATAGCGCGGCCATTGTCAGAACGGTTGCTCAAGTTGACCACGTTATAGTCTTCAGCTTCACTTTCACTGATGAAACCGTTGCCAGTATTCAGCCAAGCCACCTTAAACGGGTGATGATCAACGATTGTGTCTTTTAGATTGTCCATCGTGAACATGCAGGCGTTGTCATCGACCTTGATTACGGTTCTAACGTAACCCACCCACTCGACAATTTCAAAATCAGTAACAGGATAAGAAGTATCCTCATCACTCTTGTATGCCATCACCTTATCCCTGTCCTGAGCCACAATCAGATAGGTCTGCCCATCAACGAGGTCGTTTTCACTGGTCACCACTTCAAAGAGATAACCCACCAGACGATTATATCCCGCATGAACAGTGACATCGGCTCCAGGCATTGTGAAGCTATAGGAACCGTCACCATTGTCGGTCACAACAACATCACGGCCATTAGCGTCGGTCACAGTGAGACCACTAGCCTCCCATCCCCAATTGGGGCTCGGGGTAACAGTGACATCGGCTCCCGCATTAGCATAATTGACCCTGCCAACGGCAGTCACCTGACCGCCCATCTTAACAATACCGCCGCCTGCTGGAGCATTCTCGGTGAGAATCTTATAGTCAGCTTTAATGGCGACGTCATTATACGCATTGACGTATCCACCCTCGTGAGACGAACACAGTGCCGACGATATACCATAGGCTTGTAGCGGAATAGCCATGGCCAATAGGGTAAAAAACAGTAATAACTTTTTCATGATCATAATAGTTATTATGGTTATTAAAAGTAATTAGACTTACACTGAATTCTTGAACTCTATCATTCCCAAGATATTCGCAAAGAACAAAGGTAATCAAAAAAATTCACAAATCACAGCACCCACCCCACTTATTTATCAAACACCCCTAAATAACGTGAGTTAGAGGAAAATAAAGTACTGTCAATCAACTTCTCCCCTAAGAGGGGAAGCGCGCCGGAGGAGTATGTTTTTCCTTGAATTAGGTTCTCAGGTAGCATCAACGCCCCCGCCGCTCACGCGGCACCCCCTCTAATCTTAGAGGGGGAGTTGCTAACGCACTAAATTACAGTGGTTTTTCGTCGAACTCACGTTAATCTTAGAGGGGGAGTTGAGTACCCATGCAGGCAAAACGAAGCCACGCGGCTCCTGTGGAAATGGAGCCGCGCGGCTTATCGTTAGGGGATAAATCCCCGTAGAGTCAAAGGATTACTTGAGCACCTTGTTGGAGATCATGCTACCGTCCTTGTAACGGATCACCTCGATGTTGATGCCGTCGAACGGTGTCTTGCTCTCCTGACCCATCACGTTATAGTAACGGATGCTTACAATCTCGGTAGAAGCAGGTGCAGCAATTTCATGTACGGCAGTAACAACAGATGTCGAGGGCTCTAGGTCGAGAGGATATACCTCGTAATGATCCCAAGGATAAGAATCCTCCTGAGCCAAAGGCCCATCAGCCCTCTTAGGTGCCTTACTAACAATCATATATTCAGTACCTTTAGTCATAATGGCCACATGGAACAAGTATTCGTTGTGCTTTTCGAGAGCGTCATGCCCCCCACTACCATCGGGCTTGCCATAGTCATTTCTATCAGAAGACAAGCGGTTGTATTTCCATGAGGGCACATAGAAGGCGCCTTTAAAGTCATAGAGATTGTAACTTACTTCATTTTCTCCATCACCAACAATACTACTCTCGTAGATTTTAAAGACATCTCCACTAATCTTTACTTCATTATACCAGTTGTCGTAGCTAGTGAATTCCATAGTGCCATACCAGACAGCCCAAACTTGAGCGACCTCTTGATCCTTGGGATTCATGAAGAACATCCTCAAATCCTTATAATCTTCATTTCCAGGAATGGCACCGTTTTCACCAGCTCCTCCGAACCTGCCACCAATATTATCTTGAATAAAGTTGGCGGGGATGTAGTGGTTGTACATGTAATCATAGTTCGGATCCTGCTCACGGGGATCAGCCAAATAGCCAGGATAGCCTAACGAATTGGGATCTTCGGGGGTAATTACGACAGGCTTTTCGTCAAGAATGATCTTGTTCTTACCCTTATAGTCATCGCCATCGCAAGAATAGATTCCATGGATTGATCCACCTTTAATCTGGTGGTCAACATACTTCTCTACCTCAATATAATCGGATTCAGAACCAGTCCAACCTTCAGTCTTACTGAAGTCGAGAATTACCCAGTTGCTCTGATCCCATGGTTTCTTCTGCAACTTGAAGTTCTGACGCAGATAGTCGATCGTGCCGTCGGGTCTCTTAACTTCGTCATTGGAGACTTGCGGAGACTGATCCTTGGCCCACAAGAGGTTCTTGACAGCCCAGACACCGATCAGATTATCGGTAACGATTACATGATCATCACACAAAGGCGCATACTTATTATCACCGATAGGACACTCGACATAACTTAACGGCGAATTCAGCTCAAGATTAGCCGTCACAGTCACATGAGCTGCAGGCATCTCGAAATCGTAGAGCATCCAGCCCGCATTATCCTTATCTTCTGGATCACCCGGTTCACCTTCCAGTACCTCTTCGTATTGTTCACCATCAATAGTATAGGTCAAGACAACACTCTTCACTTCGTAATTCGGATTCTTATTTGGCCATAGATCGACATAGACGTTTGAGCCTTCGGCAAACGTATTAACGAATCCTATTGACTCGTCGCTAGAGGTTCTAAAATGTCCACCTTCAGGAGGATTGACAACGGTGGTTACCGTATAGCCAGTTTCGAAGAATGCCACAATCTTCACATCAGCGTCTGGCATCTCGAACCGCATAGTGCCATTGTTAATATTCAAATACTGAAGATTATTAGGTTCAAACTCTTCGAATTCATCGTTTTCATTTCTTATATAGAATTTTAATGGCCAACCACCTAGTTCATTGTCAAAGGCATATCCCGGATTAGGAGTTACACTAAAGAAGACCGTCTGACCTTCAGCAGCCTTGGGTTGCACAGTAATCACACCACCTTCAGGAGGATAACATTCGGTAGTAATGTTATAATAATCACCCTTCTTGAATATAGCCTTTACGGTAACATCACCTACAGGCATGGTGAAACTATAAGAGCCTCCTAAATTCTTATCAAGGGTTTTGCCAGAGCTGCCATTAATAGTGTAGTATTTGATTTCATCAAGCACATAACCTCCCACTGATTCCGGAGTAATAGTTACCGTCACGCCATCGAGAGCGGTCGTGCCCAGCACACCAAAGGTTTGCTCAATAGTAAGATTGCAGCCAGCAGCGGCGGCAGCGGCGTCATACACCTCAGTACTAATATTATAAGGCTCAGCTAACTTATATAGCCATACGTAATATGGTACACGATTACTCATTATGAATTCACCATTGGGGTTGGTGTCAATCACTCTACTTTGATTTGTTACATTGTAGTCAGTCTCGGCAGGATCGACGCCATCACCATAATCTAAAACAGACTCAGCACGATTTCTTGAGCGAGTAGCTGAATTAGAAAAAATACGTGTAAAGATGGGTTTAACATCGTCTTTTGAAGCGCATAATGTGAGACAACCATTAACAACATCATCATCAGGAGCAGTCAAGTCTTCAAACCCAAGATAACCGCCGATGGTCTTGAAATAAGCACTTCTAATCGTGTTGTCCCCATAGTTATGGACTAGTTCACCGACGTCCTCTGCTTTAAAGAAGGCAGCATTAGGATCAAGTCTCACTAACGATTTATCTGGAGCAGCCCACTCGACAATATCGGTTGAAGAATAGCGATTAGAAGTTGCATTAGGAATGATACGGTTCAACACTTTATCATACTGTTGACTAACGAAGGTGTAAGTCTTGCCCTCGATAATCTGCTCTACTTGGGTCACCAGCCTGAAGATTAGGCTCGTCGTATTCAGATAGACTGTCACGGTCACATCAGAATTCGGCATGACGAAGTTCGTCATGTTGGGATTATTAGGATCCAGCGACAACTCGGCAACTTGCTCGGTAGTGTTATTGGTCAGAGTAATTCTATCCACCACATATCCGAGTTCGGGCATTACTTCGACAGTCATGGGAGTGTTCTCGGCAAATATATTCCTGTCAGGATAAGCAGACCAGTAAACATTGCACTGAGCACTATATTCAGGATCAACAAGGGTAACCACATGATAACCAACACCGAAAGTTGCTGTTATCGTTACATCACTTTCAGGCATGGTGAAGCTGTATGTGCCATTATTATAGTTGCAGTCAACAGTTTCTCCAGTAGCGTCGGTAACAACTACCGATGACAGGGCATATCCCTCATTAATATTGACGTTGAATTCTATTTCGCCGCCAGATACAGAACTATCAGCATCGCCGACAACACCGATACTTCCACCCTCGGGAGGATTGCAAACAGTATTAATGTCGTAAACTCTGGTAAAGTCAGCAGCCACGGTCACGTCGGCTTCGGGCATCGTGAAGCTGTAATTGCCACCGCCATTATCGGTCACCGTAACCGTCTGATGATTGCCATCTTTTGTTACCGTTACCGAATTCAAAATGTAGCCAGGGTTGGGTACCACGCTGAAGTTCACCGTCTCGTTATAAATAGAACTTTCAGGAGCAGTAATGACACCAGCGCCATCGGGGGTAACTTGTTTTGTGATGTCAAAGAGCGGTTCAAACAAGGCCATGATATATACATTCTGAGCAGGCATCTCAAAGGTATACACGTTGTTTGCATCCGGCTCCGGATAGCACAATTCTGCATACGTCGTCGTATTAGTCACAACGACTTCGGTTAGTCTATAGTGTGGATCTGTGTCAACAGTGAACTCGACCGTACTGCCTTCTGTAAAGGAAACAACTTGATTAAACTCGTTGCTGCCATTCAGCCAGATGCAACCACCTTCTTGGGGATTCCAGTGGGTCTCCGCAGTATAGTATTGGATCGGCTGGGTGAATACAACATTAATGGCTGCGCTATTCTCTGGCATCGTGAAGGTGTAAGTGCCATCACCATTATCGGAATAATTAACAGCACTTCCACCAGAAGTTATCGAGACACTAGTAATCTCATAACCAGAGTTGGTGGTCACCGTGAAGGTCACCGTCTCACCATTGTGGAAGTAAGTGCCCACATCGCCCGGCTGAATCGTGACTTCTCCACCATCAAAAGGCGTCCAGGTTGCTGTCACATTATTCAAAGTCCTGAAGTCGGCGGTGATCGTCACAGCTGATTCGGGCATGGTAAAGCTGTAATTGCCGCTACCAGAAATCGGCAAGGTTGTCACTTCACCTGTTGTCTCATTGGTTACAGTGACGGCATACAGCGTATAGTTCTCAAATCCAGTATTCGGATTGCTGACGGTGAAGTTAACGGTCTCGCCAGCCATCTCACTACTCTCCACAGTGATGGTAGCAGCGCCCTCGGGCGTTACCACGGTGTGGATGTCATAGTAATTGGGAACGTTATATACAGCCTCGCCATCAACAGTAATCTGGCCAATTGCAGCCGACGATTTCACCGTCGTGGTTCCAATCTGAGTAATTGTAACAGTGCCTTCCAACTCTTGATCGACTTGATCAGCCCAGTTATTGGTGGTGCTGTAGAACATCGCATTCTGTTCACACGGGCCACCTTGATTGTCATGCATACCATACCGCTGGGCAATTTCATGCACGATAGACTGGAGATCGCTAGTGATGTGCACTTCAGTGCCCAATTGAACTGTAGAATTGCTCACGGGGGCAAACGACATTGTCGGATAGATCTGAGTGATCGTCATCTCGTTCATGGCATGGTTTACTTTGATGCGGTAAACACCAGCATGAATCCTGAAGGACATATCATTATGACCGCTACCGTATAAAGTAGCTGTCGAGCCATTACCCACATCCTTATTGTAAGTCTCTGCAAACAAACGGCCTTGGACTGCTCCCCAGTTGCCATCAGATAAACTCCTATTCGTCCAATCGATGATATCAGTTGCAGTGGCCAGGTTAAATAAGTTATAGGGGTCGCTTGCACTCATACCCTTGAAATAGACATCAAGGTAATACTCATCATTTGATTCGTCAAATGTAAACTCGGGGCCAGCAGCACACCAGGTTGTGCGTCCCATTGCCGTACCGAGCAGGAACAGGTTCTGATAGAACTTGGCTGTGATGTAAACCTCACCAACAGGCATGGTAAATGTATAATTATTTCCAGCATCTGAAGAACCCGTCAAAGTGAGATCCACGGTTTCACCAGTAGTCGAATTTACTGCAGTAACACTACTGATGCGGTAGCCCCAATTGGTGTGAACCTCAAAGTTCACGGTGCTGCCAGGTAACGATGATGTTGTCTCATTATTTCCATGGCCATTGATATTCATATAGCCACCTTGTGCAGGAACACAGTTTGGTATGATATTATAAGGCTCAGGAAGAACGTCAAAGTTGGCAGTGATGGTTACCGCATTGTCGGGCATCGTGAAGCTGTAAATGCCAGTGTTTTCATCATAATTCACACTGATGGCACCTGTCGTGCCATCAGTATAGGTTACTGTTACGCCTGTTTCTGGATTGAATGTGTAGCCAGCATTAGGAGTTACCGTAAATGTCACAGGCTGATTTTCTCGTTCAGACGTAGCGCTGACCGTGATGGTACCACCACCTTCAGGCGTACATAAAGTTGAGATGTTGTAGTAAGACTCATCCAGCTTATAGAGCCATACACGTTCGTCAGAGCTGTTACCGTAATTGATAATCTTAAACGAATTGGTTGCAACCTCATAACGGATGGTCCTATTAGCAGTTTTAATTGAGTCAAAGGTGCACATGTAATTCTTTTCTCCACCTGACGCACCACTAATGTACATCGTGGCGCGATTATATCCGCTCAATTCGGGTGTAGATACCACATTACCCGTCGTGCCATTATATTCGTCATAGCCAAGGTAGCCCACAAGCGTGTTCATGTAGGCCGAGCGGTAATTATTTGAGGTATTAACGACAAGGTCTTCCATACGGAAGAAGCAAGCATTATCGTCAACACGCACTTTACTCTTGTCTTGGGTAACCCATTCTACAATGGGAGCGCCCTGGAAAGTGTTATAATCCTTATCCCAATGCATCATCACCTTATCGTGATTCTGGGTCACGATAATATAGGTAGCACCTTCAACAATTTGGCTACCAGAGGTTACAAGGTCAAAGATGTCGCCAATCACGCGATCGAACGTCGAACTCAAGGTCACATCGTTGTCGGGCATGGTAAAACTGTAGGTGCCGTCGCCATTGTCAGTCAATGGCAGAACGGTGCTTTGACCGTCTTCACTGGTAGCTGTGATGCCAGTGAATACATATCCTAGACTGGCCGCTACCGAGAAAGTAACGTTACTATTCGGATAAGAAACAACCTCATTGTTCGCATCAAACGTTCCACTTGAGAACGTATATTCTCCACCATAGGCTGGATCACACTCAGTGTGGATCAGGTGGTAGTTAGCCTCTACATAGTTGACTACAATGTTGACATTAGCAGCAGGCATGGTGAAGGTATATCTGTTGCCCTGCAGTGTAGTCTGGGTACATTGGATGCTAACAGGATTGTTGTTGGCATCGGTAACTGTAACCGATTGGATGGCATAGCCATCATTAACGCTCACAAAGAACGATACCTCCTCAAATTCCTGCGAAGTTTGGTCGCCATTTACCTCCAGCACACCATCAGTCAACGTGATTTCACCACCATCGACGGGATGAAGCTCTGTAGTGATGATGTAGTTCTGAGCCGGCCTGTACAAATGAACACGCTGAGTTGAAGCATAGGAGTTAGTACTGGTGATGTCCAGCACTTTGAAGTATTCATAGGTATTATTGTGACCTATCGCATAATTAGTATCCGTCGGCTTATTATAATTGGCTGAATTATCGCAGAACCTGATTTTAGCAGGATAATTGTCAGCCTCTGCACCAATCTCAATCTTCACGGGGAAGAATTCGGGATAAGAGCCTATGTTTTCAAAGCTGAGTGGGTAGCCTTTTGCTGAAGTAGCACTTCCCGTTTGGGACGATGCGCGGCGCATCTTGACCGTTGAACTTCCAGAGCCCAAATACCATGGGCGTTCATCCACATTCGTTCCTGTTTGCAGGGTGATAATCCTCGTCTCATCGTTGATGATCACCTTGTGCTTGTTAGTATTCGGAACAAACGACACCTTGGTTCGGCCTATTGTGTTGTAGCTTTCATTCATTAAAGTACTCATCGCATAACCCTCATCCTCGGCATTAGTAGGATAGTACTGGTTAACGATAGCGTACTTCTGACCAGCCTGCAACTGGTTATCGTTAGTTACCAATTCAAAGATGTCACCCGTTTCCTTTTCGAAGGTGATATCCACCGAGCCGAAGCGCACGGGCTTAGCCATGGTGGTGAACTGGATCTTGTTGGTCGTACCTGTCCAAGTACCAGTGTAACCGCTGTGACGGTAGGTTCCCGGTTGATTGGGGTAAGTCCAGTTCTGTACAATCGAGATGGTCGAGGGACCCCAGTAGAAGCAATCGAGGTTATCACTGGTGGTATTGTCCACGCAGTGGAACACAATCTTCTTGATGATGTACTCGGGATTGACTGAACGCACCTCAAAATACACCTGTTGGTGCTCCACCAGATAATTAGGATTGTTCATACCGCTGGTGAACGTCATCATCAAACCGCTCTTGTAGCAGTAATAGACGCCATTCGCCTCTTCAAACTGTCCCTCATTACGATTAATGGTGACAGTCTGCAAGCCAGCCCATGCTGGTGGTAGTGCAAAGGCGAGCATCATTAGTAGTAATAGTAGTTTTTTCATCATAATAGTTGAAATATTAAGGGGTTAATAACTATCATCTTTAACAGTGGCATTGAAGCCTGAGCCCAATGCCACTGTTAACACTGTTCAGCTTTTAACCCACAAAGATAGCTAGAATTTTATAAAAACAAACAATTTTCAAATAATTTGTTATTATCGTAACATTCAACCTTCATCAGATGGTGCCCAGCAGCATATCGATAAGGGTAGTGACATCAGCGATAGTGATGTTACCGTCCTTAACGACGTCGGCTGCGTCGAAGTTGACCTCAATGGGGGAACCCAGGAGGTAATCAATCAGGTCGGTGACATCGCGGATGGTGACAAATCCGTCACCGTTCACATCGCCAGTCAGCACCTCAGGAACCTCGGGGAAGACAATCGTATAGGTTGACGTGCCCTTAAGACTCGTTTGGGCGCCCTCGGTGTAGAAGTAGGTCTTGATGAAGTACCTCCAGCCATCGACAACGTTGGTCATGTCGAACTGCATGGTCGTGGTCTCACCCGGGGCGAGTGTCAAGTGCTGGTTCAAGCCCTGTACAGAACTTCCGCTGGTGCCCTGGGTATTCTTGAACAGCTTGGCCGAGATGTCCTCGTCGTAGGTCGTCGAGCCGTTGTTGGTAATGGTGAGCACAACGCTGAAGCTATCGCTGGTGATGATCTTGTTATCGCTATCGGTCACGTTAAGGATCTTGATGGTGGCGCTCAGGTTGGCGGCAGGCATCTGCTCGAGGGTGAGGATGCGGGTGGCGATGGGATCGCTGCCATCCTCGTTCCACGACCACGTGAGGGTGTGGTCACCAGCGATATCACTCATGTACATGTAAGTGATGTCGCCGGTCTCGCCAGGCTCCAGTCCCACGAATGCGGTGCCGAAGAAGGTGCCGTCGGCAAACATGTAGAGCAACTCGTTGCTCGACGTGCCGTTGTTGGTCATGTTGATGATGACGTTAACGGGGCGTCCGTTGTGCATGTTGCCATCCATGGTGATGTCGTTGATGGCATAGTCCCGGGCACCTGCAGTGCCATAGCCGTTGAAATAGCAATCGTTGTCCTCGATGGTCACCTCGATGTAGTTGCGGTCAGCACCCACGCAAGGACGCCAGTTGTCCTGGCCATATTCACTATACATGGGCATGATGCGATAGGTGCCGCTGGTGATGCCTGCGCCAAAGGTCAGTTCACGCTCAGTGTGGGTATGGAGGAAGCCAGGTTTAAGGGTGAGATTGTAGGCGCTGTAGAGCCTCTTAATCATCTCACCACCTTCATCAAAGAGGCCCCATCCAAAGCGCACGGCAAGGGTGTCGGTAGTATAGTTAATGAACTTACCCGATACAACGGCCGTGAAGCCATCGTCCGTACTTTCACGCGTGCCGGTGTAGCTGTTGAGTACTACATCAGTAGCAGTGAGCTCAAAGACATGGCTGCCCCCCTTGTTAGGCTGGAAACCAATGATTGCACTCTGATCGTAGATGTATCCATAAGGGCCCTCGGCACTGCCCGTGCCCTGCTCGTCGGGATTGAGCACATTGAGCAGGAAGTAGCCGTTGCTATTGCCGTTCCATCCCCAGTTGATGTGGAACATGCCATTACCGTCATAACCGTCACAGATGAAGGCATGACCACTCGAAGCCTTGCTACCGCTGTAGATAACGGGGCGGCCCGCAAGCAACTCGCCATAGAGGAGATCGGCCCAGTCCTGTGTGCTGTAGGCTTCGCGACTCTCCACGTGAGCGCTGGCATCGTAATCAAAGAAAGTGGCAGCATAGAAGGGTATCTTGGAGGTAGAGGCGCTCGTTGAAGCACTCTTGAAAGTCGCCTGTAAGGCCTGAGCGCAATACAGGTTCAGCGTGGCAGCTGCGAGGGCTGCAACGCTCGAGGTGTCGGTCGTCTGGTAGGTGTTCTGTATGGCATCCCAACCGAAGTCAATGACCGGCAGCTCGGGCATGTCAAAATTCAAGTTCGTACTACCACTAGTATATGAACTGGTGTAGGCCGGAATGGGCATTGTGGGGCGTGCAGGCCATTTCCAGTAATACATCACCTGGGAAAGCGCTACGGGGGTACAACCCGTATAGGCATGCTTGTTCGAGGTGATAAAGGGCAACAGGGTGTTGTATGGTGCGGTTTGATTCCACACGGCTTTCACCAGTGGAGTGATGGCGCCAGCGGTGCGTAGCTGCGAAGTGGCCTTGGCACCCTTTGTCAAGGCTTCGATCTGAGCGGCATAGCCCTCAAGCAAGTATTGCAGGGCCTCGGGAGCTTCCTGGGGGTCAAATTTGCCCTGGTCACTGTAGCCCAGTACGGCAGGGGCGCGGTCATCGCCGGCAACAATGACGTAGCCACGGTCACTACTGTTAAACACGTAGTAGGCAGCCTGGTCGGCACCAGTGGTAGCACTCAGGCGAGGGGCTTTGTGGGCCATCTTCAAGGATTTGGATGGCATCGCCTTTGAGGCCATAAAGCGGGCCGCTACAACGCGCGCCTGGCTCTCGTTAATCGACTCGCCCCATGCAGTAGCGGTGACTGCGAGGCACATCAGCAACAATAATGTTTTGAAACTTCTCATAAATGAAAACAGGTTATTAAAGATTTATAACAGATTGTATAACAACAAGATACAAATAATTGCATATTCTACAGCCAGTCCTCAGGCCGTTAATATGTACCAGTGAGCAGCATATCGATGAGGGTAGTGACATCACCGATGGCAATGGCTCCATCCTGAACGACATCGGCAGCATCGAAATTGATCTCAACGGGTGAGCCCAGGAGATAATCAATCAGGTCGGTGACATCGCGGATGGTGACGGCACCGTCGCCGTTCACATCGCCCACGATGAAGTCTGGACCTTGTGGTTCCTCCATGGTGACGGTGATGGTCACATCGGCAGTGGGCATCGTGAAGTGGTAATAACCCTCCTCGTCATTCACCTCGGGGATGATGGTTTCACCATCAACAGTGGTAACGGTCACTTCGCCAATGGTGTACTCCCCGTTAGGAGTCACAGCAAAGGTCACCGTCTCGCCCGCCTGAACCGTATTCTCCACATTGAAATTCAAGAGTTCGATGGTGGCGGCCTCCTCGGGTGCACAAACGGTAGTCACTCTATAGGCATCCACCAACTTATAGAGCCATACACGCTGCTGATTGTCGCTACTATAGTTGAGAATGCGGAACTTGTCGCCATTATAGTCGTAACGCACGGTCATATAGTCACTCGATGCCCCTGTTGCCTCGTTGAAGAAACGCACAAGGAAGTTAGACTCGTTGGTGCTGATAAACATACCTGCACGGCACAGGTCGGTACAAGCTTCGCTCACAATGAGATTGCCGTTGCTTGTCGTCAGATAGCCGTTGCCGTAGCTCAGGAAGGCATTGGTTCTGGCTCCCGATGTTGCTCCATGCCTGATGGTGTCGGGATTGACGGCCATCATCTGGATCAAGCAGGTCTCTTCATTGACCCTCATGATCGATTTGTCCTCGTTGAGCCACTCGATGACATCTGTCGAACCGAAGGTTTCCTCACCTTGCTGATGGAATTTCAAAGCCTTATCATAATACTTGCTTGCAATGACATAGATGCCACCCTCAGTAATCTTGCTCCTTGTTTCCACCAGTTCAAAGAGGTGACCCGTAACTCGCTCGAAGATGACGTTCACAGTAGTGTTGTAATCGGGCATGACAAAGGTGTACACGCCATCGCCGACATAAGTCATGGGGACATTTGAGCCGTTAGCCCTCACGTTAACGCCAGCGAGAGTCCATCCCACATTAGGTGACGCATTAATGGTGACGGTTTCACCGGCGGTTGCCACAGCAGTGCTCAAAGTAGCACGTCCACCGTATTCGATATTCGGTTCAACGGTAATCTGATGGGAAGCGAGTGCAGTGGCCGTAATGGTCACATCGCTGGAGGGCATCACAAAGCTGTATCGGCCCGTGTTGGCGTTGTAATTCAAGTTTACGGTCTCGTCATTGGCGTCAACCGCCTGGACTTCGCTGATGATGTAGCCATCGGCAGGAGTCACGGTGAAGGATACCGTCTTGCCCACTTGGGCTTCGCCATCGTTCACGCCTGATGCGAAGGTGATGACACCGCCCTCGGCAGGATTGACCACAGCGTTGACAAGATGGGTCTCGACAGGTCCTGTGGGGAAGTTAATCGTGTACCACCTGGTGCCTGTGCTCACGGTCTCGCCCGCACTGTAGTAATACAGGTAGCAGAAGTAACGCCAGCCGTCAACCAAGTCATGGTCGAAGTCAAACTGCAGGCTGGTAGATTCTCCAGCGGGGAGGACTAGCGGCTGAGTCTGGTTGAGCAGTTCGGTGCCCACGTTGGTCTCGTTGTTGTTAATGCGGTACAGGCGCACCGAGAAATCCTCATTATAGGTCGTTGTGCCGGTATTTGTGATGTCGGCAATGATGGTGTAATGGTCGGCCGTGATAATGCGGTTTTCTTCATCGGTGATGTTCAGGATGCGGTAGGACACGTCGAGGCTGGCACCGGGCATCGTGCTGATGGTGACCTTCTTGGTATAGAACGGCGAGGTACCATCCTCGTTGAGTGAGAAGGTGAGCGTCTTGCTGCCAGCACTGGTGGGCGTGAAGCGATAAACCAGGTCACCCGACTCACCCGCAGCAATGTTGGCCAGGCCCATTGCGTTGAACGTGCCATCGACAAACATATAAATCAAGTCGTTGGTCGAGGTTCCGGCATTTTGGAGGTTGAGGGTGACGGTCACGGGTTTGCCGTGGTTAAGGGTGCCCTCGATGGTGCAGTTGTTCACCGTGTACTTGGTCGTCGAGCCAGCAGTGCCGTAACCCTTGATGGTGCAGGAATAGGTGCCGCCGAAGGTTACCTCAATGTAATTCACATCCGAGCCGATGCACGGCTTGTAATCCTCACTAGGATAAATGGAGTAGATGGGAAGGATGCGGTAAGTGCCGCTGGTAATGCCCGCGCCGAAATTCAGCGCACGTGAGCTGACCGAAATATATTCACCATTGCCCAGGGCGCTGGTGGTGTATCGCGTGAACAGCACCTCTACCAGTTCGCCATCAGAGTCATACAGGCCCCAGCCCTGACGGAACTGCGAGGTGACATTGGTGTTATTGACAAATTTGCCAGACACGTTCACCGAGAAATTGGAGGAAGCGGAACTGCGCGTGGTGTTGGTCGAAGCGATGGAGAGATCCTCGAACGAGAAGGCAGCCTCGCCGTCGGTGCCGTCGTCCGGCATCAGACCGATGGCAGCGCCCTGGCCCTTGACGTAGCCGTAAGCGCCTGCGGCACTACCGATGCCCTCGGCGCTGGGATTGAGCAGGTTGAGCAGGAAGTAGCCGTTGCTCTTGCCAGCCCAGCCCCAATTGATGTGGAAAAGTCCCTCGCCGTCATAGCCGTCGCAGACAAAGGCGTGTCCCGCCGACTGCTTGTTGCCGCCATAGGCCACGGGGCGACCCGCTGCCAGTTCGGCATAGATCAACTCTTCCCAAGCCTGGGTGCTGAAATTCTCACGATAGACATAATGAGCAGAGTTCTTGTACCCGAAATACTCGATGAGTGTCTCGGGAATCTTGCGGGTGTAGCTATTAGTAGCGGTAAGATTGAAACTTGACTGTAAGGCCGTGGTGCTGTAGAGCATCAGGTTGGCGACCGCCATGCACTCGGTGCTGGTGCTGTCGTTCGTGTAATAGGTGTTCTGCATATTCTCCCAGTCGAAGTCCATCGGCGTTAACGTCGACAACGTGGTCTGGTAAGTACGGCCAGGATAAGACGTGTAACCTGGGATGGTCTTTGTCGCACGTGTGGGATACTGCCAATAGGACATGACCTGGGCCATCGCGACCGCCACACAACCGACATAGGCGTGGGCATTGCTGCTGCCAGGCACATGCGGCAAGAGAACATTGTAGGGCATGCCCTGGCCCCAGTTCACGTTGAGCATGGGGGCGATAGGGGCACCCACCGATGAACGCACGTCGGGAGCGGCACCAATGCTGATGGCCTGCATCTGGCTGGCATAGCCGTCGAGCCATTCCTGCAAGACGGGCGGCACATCGCTGGCATCAAAAGCCCCCCTGTCGCTGTAGCCCAAGATGGCGGGCACACGGTCGTCACCTGCCACGATGACAAAGCCCCCGTTAGCGGTCCCTGCATTGAACACATAGTAAGCAGCCTTGTCGGGGGTCGCGGTAGTGCCCAGCATGGGAGCCTTGTGGGCAATTTTCACATTTGATGAACGGAAGGAATGAGACGCCATAAATCGGACAGCCTTCTCCTTTGCTTGATTCTCACTAACGGTTGCGCCCGATGCAGTTCCGATGACTGCTAGACACATGAGCAAAAGAAGTAGTCGGAGTCTATACATACTTTTATCAAATTTTGGTAAGAACAGGTTAATTATCAAGTTTGGAAGCACAAAGGTAGCAAAATATCATCAAAAATCCGCCATTGGAATCATGATAAATGCGAATTTTCTACAGACGGATTGTTTGGGTATTACGAAAAATGAACTAAATTTGTGGCAAATTATAAGATTCAACCATCATGAACAGACGAGAAATGATCAAGAAGACGGGAGCCGCTGCTGTGGGAGCCACGGTGCTGGGATTTCCCATGGGCATGAGTGCCCAAGAGAGCAGTAATAACCAAAATCCCAAGCGCAGGCTCAAGGTGCTGGCTATCGGGGCACACCCCGACGACCCCGAAACATGCTGCGGCGGTACGATGTGCCTGCTGACCGAAGCGGGCCATGAAGTGGTGTGCGTCTATCTCACCCGCGGCGAGGCCGGAATCCCCGGCATGAGCCATAGCGAGGCGGCCGCCATCCGCGTTGTCGAGAGCGAGAACGCCTGCAAGGTGACTGGGGCTCGTCACATCTTCATGAGTCAAGTTGATGGCAACACCGAGGTCAACCTAGAACGGTATAAGGAAATGCGCGAACTCATCGACCGCGAGAATCCCGACATCGTGATGACCCACTGGCCTCTTGACGGACACCGCGACCACGCCATCTGCGGCATCCTCGTGATGGACGCTTGGCGACGCCTGGACCGCCGATTCAAACTCTTCTACTTCGAGGCCATGTCAGGAACACAGAGCCAGATGTTCCATCCCACCCACTGGGTCAACATCGAGGCCGTGCTGGAACGCAAGCACGAAGCCTGCAATTGCCACGTGAGCCAGCACATGGAAGATATCTACGAGTGGCATGGCCCAATGGAAAAATTCCGCGGCCTCGAATGCCGCTGCAACGCCGCCGAAGCCTTCATGCAACACAGCGACGCCCTCCCCTCCCTGCCGTAACATTACATTAGACAACTGCATTTTATCTGACATTTTTCATCAGACATTTTTTTATCAGACATTTTTTTATCAGACAACAAGGACAACCTCAAGACAATTTCAAGACAACATTTTTCAACGTCCACTTTTTAAAAATTGCGCAACAACCTGTAGGCATTTTCATCAATAAATAAAGACAACAGGCTAACGTTTTTAATTTGTCAGCCTGTTGTCTTTATTATTGTTCTTGTTGTCTGAAAAATCAGAAGGTGAAGGAGGCGCCGGCCATGAAGCCGATGCGCTGGGTTCCCAAGCCGTAGAGGATGTCGTAACGGCGGTTGAGCAGGTTGTGGGCCTGCAACCATAGGCTAACGCTGCTGTTGAGGCGATAGTTGGCTCCAGCATGGAGGTTGATCACATCATCCATCTTGACAAACTCATATAAATGTGCAGCCAATTCAGATCCACTGTAGGTATTGTGGGTATTGAACAACGCCATGCGACCGCCACGGTACTGAAGGCCCACATTCAGTGTCAAGGGACGCCACGGAGTGACCTTGAGGTCGATATCGGCAACGGTGGAAGCACGGTCCACACCCAACTTGTAGTTGTTGTAATGCTTGTCGGCATCATATATCTCATCGTCGTGGGGAGCATACTTGATGCCTGCTGTTGCCTCGATGAGGGAACGGTACTTATAAGCCACCTCGGCATTGATGTAATAGCCGCGGCCGTCGATAACCTTATAAGTTGACATCATGCCATGGTTCAGCGCGTGAATCTGAGGTTCAACACGGTAGCAGATGCCAGGCTGGTCCTTGACGATAGCATAGCCCAGCGACACCTTAGCACTCAGACCCTGGAAAGGACCGACCTTGACACCAGCCTCAGCATCAAGCGGCGTGTAGATGCTGCCGTACATCAGCAGGGGCAAGTCGTAGCGGGTATTGTAATAATGAGTGGGGACACGGTAACCCAGATTCTTGCCACCAAGGAAGTTGGCAAACAGCGAGAAGCCATCCACCAGCGCCAAGTTAGCACGGATGTTGGGCGAGAGGCGGAAGGCAGCACCGTCGCTGAAGCTGATGTGTGCATTCAGCCCCAACTGCAGTTTGAACATGTCGCCACGCACGGTGTAGGTAGGCGAAAGGGTAATCATGCCCACTTCATCAAACAGGTCAAAATCACTGCCCGATTTGGCCTTGGTGCCACGGCGCAGGTACTCGCCCTTGATGTTCAAGGCTGCTGTAGTCAACTCAGTGAGGTCATAGGAGCCTCCCAAGTTCAAGATGCCCCAATTGTCGTGAGCGCCGTGATTGTACAAGTCATTGAACGACTTGTCGTAAACAGCGTGACCATACTGGAGACCCACATTATACTTTAACGGGTTGTCGCGCAACATGAACTGGCTTCTCCAGCCCGCATTCAAGTTGAAATCAAAGAAGGTCTGCTTCTCGTTATCCCAGTTATAGGGTGACTTATAAGTGGGATTGGGCATGACAACATCAGGGTCCATGGAGAGATCTGCGGTATTCCAGCCGCCATAATAGTTATAGATGTCCACATGAGCCTTAGCACCCAACGTGAGCGTACCGTTACCTAAGCCCCTGCTGTAATCCACAGCGATGGTATTGTCGTTATACTTCTGCTTGTTGCGGTTCTCTTCCATTGTGACGAACTTGCTGGAGTTCTTTCCGTTCCACGTGCTGTTGTGGTTGAGCCACACGCCCAGTTTCTCGCGCTCCTCGTCGATGAGACGATAGCCGAAGTCCACACGGAAGTTGGCCTGCGTACCGCCACCAATGTCGAAATAGCCCCGCTTGTCACTGAAGTTGTGCGCCGTGCGGTAGCCATAGGGCAACAACGTGGGGATGCTGGTGGGCACGTCGATGGGCGATGTGAGGTCACTGTAGCCCAACTGGGTCTTCTGCCCTGTTGCAGTGGGTTTCTTTACCTTGGGCAGTTCGTTCTTCTTGACCGCCTTCTTTTCCAGCGGCGCGATGTCCTTCTCAAGGGTGATCTCCTTGTTCAAATTGGTTTTGTTGTCCTGGGCGTATGTTCCGTTCAAGGCAAACGCAGCCAAGAACATGGCGATATATATTTTCTTGTTCATCTTCATAATAGTATATAATGTGTGATGCTTGACGGGTTATTACTTGCTCTTGGCATTCTTTTTCTTGCCGTTGTCGGTACTGGAGTTGGACGTTGACGAGGAACTGCCACCCTTCCACTTGTTCATGCGGGTTTCAATCTCGTTGAAGATTTCCTTCTCCTTGCCGGGATAGTTGCTCTTGAGGCTCTGCAAGTACTCGCGAGCCTGAGTCACATTGCCCTGCTTGTAATAGACATCGGCCAGGGTCAAGAAGCTCTTGCCCAGCCAGTAGTTGTGGGGTGTGCCAGCCTCGATGAGCGCATTGACAGTCTGTTCGGCCCCCTTGTAGTTGCCCATCTCGTACTGCATACGTGAGAGTTCATAGGATGCCTGGGCACCGTATTCACTAGCAGGATCCTTAGCCAGTGACCTGAAGGCCGCCTCGGCATCTTTGGTGTTGCCCATCTGAGCGAAAGACAAAGCACGGTCGAGGGTCACTTCCTTCTCCTCGTTAACAGTGAGTCCGCCACGGTCGAGCAACATGCCCGAGAGATTCTTCACCTCGTTCCAGTTGCCCACCTGCTTAGCAACACGCATGGCACCCAGTTGAGCCAGGGTGCGGTTATCGTCGCTGGTGGCACGTTCGGCGAGTTCCTTATAACTCCTGATGGCCTCGTCATACTTGCCCTGCTTGGCGAGGATATCGCTGCGCATGGCCAAGGCATCCTGAGCATAAGAAGCATCACCGCCACCCTGCAAGGCCTCATCGATGGCCTTCATCGCATCGTTATATTCGCCCTTGCCGTAATGGTAACGGGCGATGTAGTATTTAGCCTTGGCGGTATAGGCACCACCAGGATAATCCTTGAGATAACGCTGCATCTTGTCGATGCTCGGCTTGGTGTCGATGGCCGCCTTCTCGGCTGCCTCAAAGGTCAAGCGTTCTACCTCGTTCACATCAATCTTGGGAGCATTGGGCACACTGTTCAAGAACTTGCCGAACTCAGCCAGCTGACCACGGTCGGCATAGATGAGTTTCATGTCCTCGGCAGCGGCTTGAGCCTCGTCGCTGGTGGGATATTGACGGATTACCTTTTTATAGGCGTCGATTGCGGCATCCTCTTTGCCTAAGCCCTTATTGATGAGCGCGGTCTGCAACAGACCCTTGCGCGCCTCAACGCTCTTGGGGTAGTTCTTGAGCAAGGTGGCATAGGTGTCGAGCGCATCGTTGTTCTTGCCCAATTGTGCTTGGGCATTGCCCTTCTCAAGCAGTGCCTGAGGAGCGAGATCGCTCTTGGGATAGGCGGCCACGAGGGCATCCATCTGGGCAATCTCGTCGGCATACTGATGGCTCAATCCCATCATGATGCCTTTCTGATACATCGAGTAGTCACCGCTGGTGTTCTTGTCGAGCCGCAACGCCTGGTCATAGGATGCCTGGGCACCGCTGAAGTCCTTCAAATAGTACTGTGCCTGACCGATGCCTTGATAGGCGCTTGCAGCCAAATCGCTAGAAAGCTGCTTGCTGGCAATCGCATTCTGGAATGCCGACTTGGCCTCGGCATAGCGATTCTGGTTCAACAGGCTGTAGCCCAGGTTATATTGTGCTAAACCGTAATTCTCATCAGTCTTCTTGATGCTATTGACATACTCCTGCTGCTGCTTAGCTGCCTCCTTGTAATTGCCCTCGCGGTACTGCGTTTCGGCAAGCCACAGACGGCTCTCGTTAAGGGCTGTGTTATCGTAATTGCCAACAGCAATCGCCTGCTTGAAGTAGTTGTCGGCTTCCTTGGTGCGGTTATTGGCTAGAGCCTGAACGCCCAGGTTGTACAGCACATTCTGCTTGGCCTTGAGCACCTTGGCACCCGGATTCTTGATGTGGTTGATACTTGTGAGCGCCCGCTGGTAGTCGGTCGTGTTCATGTAGGCATCCACCAGATAACCTTCCACATTATCTTTATAACGCGAGTTGGGGTACTCGTTCAAGAACTCCTCAAACAAATCAACGCTCTTGTCGAACGGTGTGCGGGCACCCTTGCTCACGCCCACAGCATAATTGTAATAGGCCGTCTCCTTGACACCACGGTCACAATCCATGCTGGCGGCCTGCTGGAATGCCATGTTGGCCGCGTTGATGTCACCCAAATGACGCTTAGCCTGACCCAGGTAGAGGTAAGCACTCTGTGCCAAAGCATCGCTGCCATCGGTGACGTGCAGCATATCGCTGACCACAGCGTCATAGTTGCCGTCGCGATAATCCAGCACACCCATCGTGTAGGCCGCAGTGCGGTAAGGCTCGCCTTCAGGATTATTCAGGTAACGGCGCAAATAGGTGCGCGCCTCGGCGTCATTGCCCAGATGGTAGTAACTCTCACCCACCAAGCGGTTCAACTCAGCATCAAAGTAATCGTTCATGTGTTGATCAAGCAAAGCCTTGCCCTTGTTGATGACGTCGTTATAACGTTTCTTGTTATACTCAATCTGGGTCAAGTAGTACTGAGACTGGAGACCCAGCTCAGAGTCCTCGGGGATGTGGCTGAACTTGGCTTCGGCCTCGCTATAATCGCCCTGGGCATAGTCCAGATAAGCCTTATAGAACTCGCTGGCACCACTATAACGCGCGGTGTGATCCAGCTCGTGGTACTGGCGCTCAGCCTCGCGGTAATTGCCCAAGCGCAGGTTACAGTAAGCCCTGCGGTACTCCAGGTCCTCGTCGCTGTTCAAGTCAAGCGAGCGGTTGCGCACCATCGAGTAACTCAGCAATGCGCTCTCCCATTGGCCACGATAGAAGTAGAAATTACCCACTTTCATCTGCGCATCCATCGCCAGTTGAGATGACGGATACTGGTCAATGAACTTCATCAGCGCTGCCAGACTTGACTCATCGCCACGCTCAAATTTGCTCAGGGCGATGTAATAGTCGGCCTGCTCGCGCATCGACGCGTCACTGGGTAACTGCTTCATGTGCTCAAGCTGATCAATCGCGCCCACATAGTTGTGAGCCTCGTACATGAGGCGCCCGCGCTCCAGGTATCCTGCGGCCTCACTTGACATCACGCCAGGTTGAGCCAGCGCTACAGCGGGAGCCGCCACAAGCGCCGACAATAAGACTTTCTTAATCTTTTTCATATATCATTATTTAGTAATTATCATGACTAATAGCGGCCCACAGGAAGGCACGCCGCACATTACACATTAATATTAACTGCAAATTTAACCATAAATTGCCAATCAGCGACAATAAGAGGTCTAAAATATTCCTAAAAAAGCACGATAAATGTTGCAGGCGTGAGTCACAAGCTCCAAAAACCATCAAACAAAGAAAAATGCAAGAAAAAACTGCAACTTTTTTGGTATAACGCAAAAAATAACTACCTTTGCGTGATTTTTTGGCGAAAAGCCCTAAGAAAGAGAGAAATAAAGTAATATAAATAATTGTAAATGGCAACATTAGAGAAAATTAGGCAGAGGAAGAAGATCCTCGCCATCGTAATCGGTGCCGCATTGCTCGCCTTCATTATCGAGGTCGGTATCGAGGCCATCGGTCGTTCCGGTGGTAACAGCGCAGCCGCAAAAGTCGGCAATGAGAAAATTGACATCATGCAGTTCCAACGTCGTGTTGAGCAGGAAGCTGCTAACGACCAGCAGAACAACCAGCAGACTGATGCCGCATTGCGTCAGCAGCAGGTACTGGATGAGATGATTAACGAGAAGCTGCTTGATCAGGAGTTCGAGAAATTGGGTATCTTTGTCAGCGACAAGGAGATCAGCGAACTGATGATTGGTAAGAACCCTGCTCCCGCTGTGGTACAGTTTGCCCAGCAGGTTGGTGCAAAATCGCCCAACGAGCTTTATGAGTTCATCATGAACCCCAGCAAACAGGGTGTTCAGGAGCAGCAGGTTGCCGAGTTGCGCAATGAGTGGGAAAAGATGAAGGACAACATCATCAAGCAGTACAAGTTCGCTAAGCTGCAGAACCTCATGGCAGGCTGTCTGCAGGCCAACGACCTTGACCGCGCTCAGATGGCAGAAGAAGAGGCTATCACCAACGTGGTTACCTTTGCCAAGAAGGACTACTCCACCGTTCCCGACGACAAGTATCCCGTGACCGATGAGGAGCTCAAGGCTGAATGGCAGAAGCTCAAACCCATCTTCAAGACTGATGAGGACGTTCGCACGATTCACTATATCGCTGTAAACATTGACCCCAGCCAGGAGGATATCGCTGCCGCCAACAAGATTGCTGACGCTGCCTATATCGCTCTGCAGAAGGGCCGTGGCGTTGACTCAGTACGTCTGCTGGGTACCGTTCAAATCGACACCGCCAAGATGGTTCAGAAGGACCTGCCCACTAAGGTACGCGACTTCTTTACCAGCGCCGAGGTGGGCACCACCCGCCGCGACAGCACCGTTGGCAACCACCACGTGATGTACAAACTCATCAACAAGCAGACGAGCCTCGACTCCGTTGAGCTGAGCTATGTAATCGTTCAAGGTGATGCCAAGACCCAGAAGGCTGTTCTTGACCAGCTCAACAGCGGCAAGACCCTCGATGACGTGAAGAAGGCTTATCCCCAGAAGGTGGACGGCAAGCTCAACGAGTGGCAGCGCATCTACAACGCTCCCGACTCAATGAAGTCCAAGATCGCCAATGGCGGTGAGAACTACTTCGTGTATATGAACGGCGAGCAGGGTGCTACCCTGATGAAGGTGAACAGCATGAAGCCTGCTAAGTTGTTCTACACGCTTGCAACCGTCAGCTATGACGCTTACGCCAGCACCAAGACCAGCGATGACCTGCGTGACAAGTTCCAGGACTTCCTGAACAAGAACAAGACTGCTAAGGCGTTTGAGGAGAATGCAGCTAAGGCCGGCTATAATGCTGCCGAGATGATGATCACTCCCAGCACCGCACAACTGGGCAACAGCATGTTCGGTCAGGGCGGCATCAAGGATACCCGCAAGGCTATCAAGTGGGCGTTCGACAGCAAGAAGGGTGATGTATCGCCCATCTTCAGCGACAACAACAACGTAATGGTAGCTGTGGCTGTTGATGACATCTACGAGGATGGCTATCTGCCCTATACCTTCACCCAGGGTAAGGAAATGCTCACCCAGCGTGTTCGCAACCAGAAGAAGGGCGAAGACCTGATGAAGCAGTACCAGGGTAAGGCTAAGGACTTGAACGGCTACGCAGCTCTGATGGGCGTACAGGTGGACACCGCAAACGTGGTATTTGCCTCAAACGAGCCCAAGATTGAGCCGGGCGTTTATGGCCGCATGAGCGTTGCTAAGCAGGGCACCATGCAGGGTCCCGTGAAAGGCAATAACGCTATCTATGTTTACCAGGTTGTTAAGCAGGAGAAGGCTGAGCGCAAGCCCAGCAAGGAAGAGCTCGACCAGCGCTATGCACAGCGCCGTGGTTCACAACTCTTTGCCAACCCGCGCACCATCAGCAGCATCCTGAGCAAGGCCACCAAGGTGAAGAAACGCCTCATCGATTTCTATTGATGTAGTGTTCATCATAGCATCAAGCCCCGCTACCGTCAAAGGTTAGCGGGGTTTGTTTTTTAGCGGCAAAATGCATTTTTAGGTGCTTTGATACCCGCTGTTTAAAAAAAAATCCCTAATTTTGGAGGTTAAACCAAAACATGACCTTTTTCAATGTCAACAGTTAACGAGCGACAAGACGAAATCATCGAGGAATTTGAGGGTCTGGACGACTGGATGGACCGTTACAGCGTCATCATCGACATGGGCAATGCCATGCCCCCGCTTGATGAACAATACAAGACGGCTGACAACCTGATTGACGGCTGCCAGAGCCGCGTGTGGCTACAGGCCGACTGCATCGACGGCAAGATGCGCTTGCAGGCCGACAGCGATGCCATCATCGTCAAGGGCATCATCTCGATGCTCGTGCGCGTGCTCGACGGGGCCACGCCTCAAGAGGTGCTGGACGCCGATCTGTACTTTATCGAGCGTATCGGCCTGAGGGAACATCTCTCCCCCACCCGCAGCAACGGCCTGCTGGCGATGATCAAGCAGATCAGGGCCTATGCGATTGCCTATCAGTCCCGAGAGCACGCTGGCTGTTAAGAAAACAATCAAAACATTATTCATACATATATTAACCAATAAACCAAAACAAAATTATGTTTAAAAACCATCCCAAGGGTCTAATCCCTGCCGC
>JAEEGL015155272.1_pt1 | contig 91512 bp, 59 predicted proteins | sample 9134231 | NCBI WGS metagenome assembly JAEEGL01 (sample SAMN16246548, study PRJNA631951) | gut metagenome | biome: gut microbiome; feature: rumen; material: fiber-attached | host: Bos | place: Iran: Karaj | collected 2018-10 | reverse complement strand
GGAGTTGCTCTTGAGCTTCTCGTAGAAGTCGTGGAGGACGGAGCGCACGCGGTGGAGCGTGGGGAGGTCGTCCAGGAACTTGGCCACCGGCTCGTCGTACTCGTCGATGAGCACCACGATCTGGCCGGTGGGCGACTTCTCAGCGGCCGCCTTGATGAACTTGTTGAACATTCCGGCAACGCCCCCGCCCTCAGGAACCGGAAGCTCCGCCTGCCGGAACAGCCCCGCCACCAGATCCGCCAGCTGATCCATGAAATCATCGTAGGTTTCCCCAACGGTGTCGGACATGGTGAAGCTGTAGACGGGATGGCGCCGCCTCTCGTCCCAGCACTCCCATGGCAATGTGTCTAGGGCAAGGCCCTTGAAGAGCTCGCGCCGCCCCTCAAACATCGCCTGCAACGTGCTGATCATCAAGGATTTGCCAAATCGCCGCGGCCGCGAGATGAAATACTGCGCGTCCGTCTTGGGCGTGGCCAGCTCGTAGAGCAGCGCCGTCTTGTCCACGTACTTTCCTTCCCCTTCAAGAATGAGCTTGGGAAAGTCGTTAGTCCCTGTGGTGAGCTGTTTTATCGCGGGCTTCTCGTCCATGTCGTGCCTCCTTGGCGTTGTCGGCCTATTGTCTAACGCCAATGTTACTATAATGCAATAAAATGAAATCTCCAGCGGAATGGGAAAAATAACTGAAATCTTTTTCATGTCATTGATTGCAATTATGAAAATATTGCATACATTAAAGGAAGTATCTTGCAATCTATTTTTCATTTTTTGCATCAAGCGAAAGGCACCCCATGAAAAGGCACTTCACTCTCATTGAATTACTGGTTGTGATCTCAATCTGCGGGATTTTGTCATCCATTCTATTGCCCGCCCTCTTCAAGGCCAGACTGAAGGCCATGCAACTCACCTGCATCGGCAATCTGCGGCAGCTCCATCTGGCCTTCACCCTGTATGCGGGAGACTGGAAAGGCTATCTTCCCCCCTATTCAAGTCAGAAGCTGGTCCATGGTGGTGCAAACTGGGCCTGGCTCACCTTCACATACCATCAAAACACAGAACTGCTGGACTGTCCCGTCAGCCCGGATGGCCCCCCTGCCGCCACCCATGAGTCTTTACATCTCTACGATGGCAACTACGGCTGGAACTTTGACGGCTGTCAAGGCGCCCGCGGCAAACTGACTCAGCTGGTGGACGAACCGTCCCATGGCTATCTTCTCTTCGACAGCGGAGACCCCTGCATCATGTACGGCGCCAACACCTGGGTCAATCTGCTGGAAGAGCTGGACCTTGACTGGAACAGCCATGCCGAAGGAGCAAACCGCCACATGAAAAACGTCAATGTGGCTCATGTGGATGGGCATGTGATCGCCATGTCATTGTATCCCTTCCTCGGGGTACCCTGCGAAAGCTACGCCCGCCCTTGGTTCATCGAATGGCGAAGCTCCCCTCTGCTCCCCGGTGCCATCCCCTATCCAGACCACTGATGCGGCAGCCAGCAATTGAAGACTCGCGTGGCTCCTATATATAATAAGGTATATAGGTCCCATGTCACCTTGACAGCCCCCAAATGGCATGGCCATATCCATTGTTGAGACAATGCGGAATTCTTCCGGAGAAATCGCAAAAAAAGGGGCCTTGTCAGTTGCATTTCCTCCATTCCACGATACAGTAATAGAGTTATGCGGGTGTAGCATAGTGGTAATGCTCCAGCTTCCCAAGCTGGCTAGGAGGGTTCGATTCCCTTCACCCGCTCCATGAAATTCAGAAGCCCAGCTCCGATTGGAACTGGGCTTTTTTGCAATCGAATCACCGTTGTCGCGACGGCGACTTCTCCTATTCCTTCCGGCCGCCGGTCAGGGCCTTCAGGACGGCGAGGCGCTTTTTGCCGTCGTCGCCTTTGGTGTAGTTGAGGGTCTCATAGAGCTCCACCTCATCGATGTCCGGATTGTCATAGAGACGTTCCGCGTCCGCCTTGAAATCATAGGTGGCATGGTCGTAGGCACCACGGTCTCCGGGGCGTTCGCGATAGAGGCCGATGGTGATCTTGCGTCCGCCCGTGATTTCCGGCGTGAAGACTTCGGGGAAGTAGGCGCCGTTCATCATGATGCCGTCAACAGACTTGTCTTCAGCAAGATAGCGCTTGTAGAGCCATGGAATGTGCGCGAACATGTCCAAGCTCATGCCACGGCATTCAATCTGCTTCAAGTCGCCGCCGAGCTTGCCGCAATGGGGCGCCTTCTGCCCACGCGGAACAGGCTTCATGCCCGTGATGAAAAGCGGACGGCCGTTGATGAGCTTCTTGCAGCCGGCCAGGAAGCGGGCGATGCCATCGGCGCGGATGTCATTGAAGCGGACGGGGTCGGCGGCTTCCTTCCAGATGTCCACGCCATATTTCTGCAGATAGATGTCCCGCACTTCGGGGTTGTAGCCGTATTCCTCCGGATGGGGGTTGCGGCTGTGGGTACGATAGTTCATCATATAGCCGTCAAAGGGATAGGCGGCCAATTCGGCGAATCGGGCCAGCTGATGCTCCATGGCCTGAGGGCAGTTGAACTCGTAGGTTCCCGCGAAATAGCGGAGGGACTCATCATCGGCGACGCCGCGCATGAAGCCCGTCTGATAGAAGGTGTAGTCCCAGCCGGCGGCCTCGAATTTGCCAAAATTGAAGCCGCTCTTCTCCTTCTTCGCGTTGGAGCTGTAGAGGTTGCCCCACGTGGTGTAGATTTCATTGCCCTCTGCGTCATAGGCCTTGCAGTCCCCCACCGCGCGGCGCACCGCCAAAGCCCATTTGTCGTCCTTGTACTCGGGATGGGCCAGTTTCACGTAGCGCTGCGGGATGGCCAGGCCCGTGATTTCCACGCAGCTGCATTTGGCGTTGTTGACGAACGTCTTGCAGGAGAAGGGTTTAGCATAGCGCACATAGGTTTCATTGTCGTCGGAGACGTAGATTTCCACCTCTTCAGGCTTGATGCGAGGCATCTTGCCTGTGGCATTGGAATCCACCACCACAATGCGGGCGACCTCACCCTGAGCGGCCTTCCGGTTGATTTCATCCCTCTTGTCCTTGGGCATCATCAGTTTGGGATCCCGCCACGCATAGTATTCGGGATGAGCAACATAGAAGGGATCGCAGAACGGATTCCCCTTGTGCTTCTTGAAGAACTCCGCGAATTTCTCCGACTTGGGCAAATCCGAATAGCCGCGGCCGCCGCCGTCGCAAAGGCTTTCCCAACACCATGCCTCCATGCCGTATTTGTGGCAGAGGCGGATGGTCTCCTCGCACACATTGTAGGTGCGGATGGTTTTCATGAGGCGCTTAGACTCCATCTCGCTGTTCCAATGGAAGCGACCGTCCTCGCCGTACATGATGGCCACTTTGGTGGGATAGAGGGTGAGGCCCAGACAGTTCACGCGCAGATAGACCTTCTTGATGCCTGTGTCCGCGCATTCCTTCAGGCGCGACTCGTACACCTCCAGCGGAAAGAGCTCCTTGCCGCCCTCCAAATCATAGAAACAGTAGTCAAGAAAATCCAAAGTCGTGGAGAACATGGGATGCTTTCCCTCCGCCGCCTGCGCGGAAAGCGTCATCGCGAGAGGGCAGCACAGAAGCGCCAGGGCGGAAACGATTATTCTTTTCATTGTCACTCCTTATACAATATACTACTATTATATAGAGGCGTCGCGGCCTCATGACCCTTTTCCTTATAATAACCCCCTATGGCCAAATTGCAAACTGACATCGGCCGCAATTGACGACAATGGAATTTAGCGGCTGTACAGCGGCGATGGATATGGCGATGCCATTGGGGAAGATGCGGTCTGCCATGAGACATGAAAAGTGAAAAGTGAAAAGTGAAGAGTGAAGAGTGAAGAGTGAAAAGTGAAAAGTGAAAAGTGAAGAGTGAAAAGTGAAGAGAGAAGCGAGAAGAGTGAAACCACCAATCGCAGAGAAACAACAAGGTTCTATAATTTCAAAAACGTGGTGGAACACAACTTCTACATGACGCCGCTGATGTAGCAAGAAAACACAAACGGAGCCCGACAGTGATATCACCATCGGGCACCGTTTTTATAACTTACTTATAAATAACAACTTATAGCACAGCCTTTGCGGCGGCGACGGCATCTTGAATCATCTTGTCCGTCTCCGCTTCGCTGCGGCATGGATGCATGCCGATGAGGACGGCGCGGTTCAGCAGGTCCAGGCTCTTCGGGAACTGGTCCTTTCGAAGCTCCTTGCGGCATTCCGCGTTTTCCTTCATGGTGTAGGGATTGAGGGCGGGATGGTGGGCGCCGCGGCCCGCCAGAATCGGATCCCATTCCGTGTAGACATGCCGTCCCGTCTTGCCAGCCACCATGCAGGGGAAACTGGCGGCAAAGGCGTCCGCCTGCTCCGCCGTGGGCAGGAAGAAGCCGGCATAGGCTCCGCATTCATCATCCAAGCTATTGCTCTTTACGGGTTTAAGGATACCGCCCAAGGCCTCGATGAAGCGCTTCTTCTGACTGCGCATGGCGGTGATGAAGCCATCCAGACGATCCAGCTGGCAGTTCAGCATGGCCCCCTCCAGCTCCGAGGCGCGGGAGCCGTTGCTGACAAAGAGCGAGGACTGATCCGTGCGGCCGTTCCAGTAGAAACTGCAGCAGTCGATGACGCAGCCCATCCGCTGGAAGGCTTCATCGTCGTTGGTGACCACGGCGCCGCCTTCTCCCGTGGTCATGTTCTTGTAGTAGTTGAAGCTGAAGCCACCCGCATTTCCCATGCTTCCTGCCTTGTGGCCCTTGTAGCCGCCCCCCACGCACTGGCAGGCGTCCTCCACAATCAGCAGGCCATGCTTCTTGGCGATGGCTTGCAGGGCATCCATGTCACAGACCATGCCCCACAGATGGACAGGCAGAATCGCGCGGGTACGGGGGCCGATGGCGGCCTCAACGGCTTCAGGGGACATCATCAGCGAGTCATCGATGTCCACGACCACGGGAATGGCTCCGGCGGCCAGCACGGCGATGGCGGAGGCGATGTAGGTGTGCGAGGGCACCAGCACTTCGTCCCCCGGGCCGATGCCCACGCCAACCATGGCGGCCGTCAGCGAGGCGGTTCCACTACTTGTCATCAGAACATGCTTGACGCCAAGGTATTCCGCATAGCGCTCCTCAAAGCGTTTGCACTCCCCGCCAATGCCATAACGGAACACTTTTCCGCTAAGCAACACCTTCGCAATCGCATCAACTTCTTCTTGTCCAACAACGTACATTGCCTTCTCCTGATCTGTTTTTATAACCTATTGCAACAGAACAACTTATGAAATCATGGCCCAATATGGGCGTCAACTTCCGCTAAACGCCGCCTATAATATATTCCAACATTCACACCCTGCCGCCTTTTCCATGACGGAAATTTGCACCAGCCACGGAATGTCCGAAAAAGATCATGGACGGTGGACGGGGTGAACGGGAGACGGGAGACGAGGGACGGGGGGCAGGACGCGAGACACGAGACACGAGACACGAGACACGAGACGCGAGACACGAGACGCGAGACACGAGACGAGGGACGCGAGACGCGAGACGAGAGACGGGAGACGAGGGACGCGAGACGAGGGACGGGGGACCTATATATACCATATTATATAAGAGCCCCGCACCGCGCCCCTCCAATTCCTAATTTCTCATTCCTAATTCCAAATTCCCTCCCAAATTTCTAATTCCTCATTCCTAATTCCTAATTCATTCAACGACTTGCTTCAGTTCCTCCTCCAACGTCAGCTGTTTGCGGAAGACCAATTCCAGCGCGGCCTCCACGGCAGTGATGGCGCGGCGATAGGCCAAGGGGATGCGGGCCAGCCGTTCGGGATAACGCGATTTGAAGAGCGGCGGCAGATGGCGGAAGATCACGGCATCCGTGGCGTACTCCGGATGGTCGGCCAAAAGGACTCCGAAATCATGCTTGTAGCGGTTGATGGCATTGGCCAGCTCGTCGCTCAAATCGGTCATCAGGACGTTTTGGCGGCGGTTGAACTCTGTGAAGAGCCATTCCGCCTCCCGGCGGGCACAGAAGGCGAGCCGATCCATGATTTCGGCGACCAACTCCCCATGAACCGCGACGAACTCCGCCTTGTCCAGCAGAATGCCGCTGAGGATCTCATATGCGGAAGTAATGACGCCGCACTTGTTTGCGGAAGCGTCCTTCACAATGACAACCCCCTGCTTCTGGAGAATCACCCGCGCCTCCGGGGTCAGGAAGGAGTTCGCCCCCTCCACGATGGCGCGGGACGACGGGACGCCGTTCGGGGCGTAGGCGGCCACATTGGAGGCGTTGATGGTCTGTGGGCGGCCGCCGCAGGGGATGAACACATCAGCCTCATGGCAGATATTGTCCTGGAAGAGGCGCATGAATTCGTCCCGTGGGATGCGACGATGCTCAAGTGCCCCATTGACAACCACATCCATGGGGTAGTTGCCCTCTTCGTCACTCCGGTTGAAGAGCATGTAGGCCCCCTCGCCCTTGAGCCGTGCGGAGTCAAAGCCATCCAGATTCGCCTTGTGGATGAGGCGGGACAGCTCCTCGCGGTCGATGCCGTCAGGGTCATAGACGGCCGCCGGCCCGTCCGTCACCGCCACGATGGATAGGCGGGGCAGCACATAGCCGCCATCTTTCCCCTTGGCGTTGAGGAGCTTCAGCATGTTGCCGGCCACGTCGCCAAAGGGGCCGCCTGAAAGCTTCACGCGACAGAGATCCCGCTGAGGGTCGATGCCCAAATGCTGCAGCGTGCGCAGAAAATACTGATAAACGCCGAAAGATGTGACGCCGTAGTGCTTATGATTGATGCCGGTGTCTACCTTGCCGGAGATGACGCCTGAGCCAAGAGTGTAGCCGGCCTCCTCCGCACGGTCGCCCATCCAGGTGATCATCTCGTCGAACATGTTCTCGTCCGGACCGATTTCAATGATGTCCCGCCGTCCCGTGTCATCGACGATGTTGCCATCGCGGAGGGCGCCGTCGTCTCCATAGTTGATGAGGGAGAGGAAGGCCTCAAAGATGGCCCGCTGGGCGCTCCACAGCTCCGTTTTGAAGTCGAAGTCACCTGCCAGACGAAGAAGCGTGACCATTTTCGAGCCACCCTCGTAGATGTCTTTGTTCTTCTTGTGCTGTGTGTTAGCGAGGACGAAGCACTCGCGGAACAGTTCGCAGCGGGCCTGTTCGAAGGCGTCTCCCCGCTCCAGAGGGGATTTGGCGGGACGTGGAGCCACCGTGCGCCAGCCGCCACGGGCGATTTCCGCAAAGCGGATTTGGAAGCCACTGGCGTTGCGGTGCCAGAAGAAGAAGACCCCAAAGGGCCGTTCCGGCGGGAAGGCGGCGGCGTAGTTGGGAGACAGCGCCTCATAATGCGCCATGAACGCGGGGTCCACCCCAAAGGCAAGAGCTGTCTTCCGCATGGAGAAGTAATTGCTCTTGCGGATGCAGCGGAAGAAATTGGCCACCGCGCCAAGCACGGTGCGGACTTTGGCGTCCTTCTCCGCCATGCCGCTGTTGATGAGGGCGGTCTCCGCCTCCGCCGCGGTGATGGCGGCCGCATAGTCCGACACACTGCCGCGGACAGACGGGTTGAAATGGGCCTCAAAGGCGTCCACTAGCGTCCGGAGGATGGCGGGATAGGTGGCCATGAAACGCTGTATCTCCGGCAGGGTGAAGGCGTTACGGTCAATGAACGCCAATTGGGAATGGACGAATTCCGCCGCCGCCCGCATCAGATTGACGGAGGCGTAGCAGAAACCCTGACGTTTCAGCAGCTCCTTCTCGAACAGGTCATCCCGTGCGCTCCAGGACAGTTCCGCCAATTCTCGCCGTAGCCCCTCCAAGGACTCCGGACTATCGCTATCTTTCTGCACGGGAATGACATACAACGTGTGAATGCGAACCGCCTTATGATTGAAATCCTCTTCCGCGCCTCCACGCAGGAAATTCCGCAGATAAGAACGAGTCACCCTAAATCCTTTGGCTTCAAGGAGTTCCAAAGTCCGTGCATAATAGCCCTCGTTTCGCGCCACCACCGCTGTGGCCATGGTGATGCGGTACTCGCCATTGTCCAGACGCTCAAACTCCGTCAGTGTGTAGTCCCGTCGGGTCACCTCGCAGGCGAAGCGCAGCCGCTGCACAATGCGCGTCAAATCCAGCTCCCCGATGCCATCCCGCCAACAAAGGGCGGACACCGCCTCCGCAAAATTGTCGGGCACCGCCCCGAAACGCCGCGTGTACTCTTCCGTCAGCTCCGCCAACGTGTAGCGGGGAGGCACCTCCTCCGTGGCCGTTTCCTTCACAACCTGTTCCACCACAAGAATATCCCCACGCTCATTGATGGAAGACGACTGGTGGACGACGGACTTGAGGATGCGCTTGCCCGCGAACTGTCGGCTGGTCACCACGGGATTGCATTCCGCCCCAAGGAGATAGACCATCAGGATGCTCTCCGGCCTCTCAATTTTCTGAATCCCCTCTTTGTTCTCGATGTCCATAGCCATGAGGATGATGGAGGAAAGCTCCGCCTCGCTGACGCTTTTGAAGAAATAGGCTGGCATGGTCCGCTGCAAAAGCTCCGCCGTCTTGGCGAAGGCGCTGGCCTGGGAGTGGAACATCTTTTCAACCGTCTGACTCGTCATTTCAATACCCTCCTATGTTTTTTGGAACTGATGACGTATATAAAGAGGATAATATACATCGTTTTTCTACAATTATGCCATGGAAACAGCATTTCCCTCAAAAAAGTCCCAAAAGCTCGAAAGCCACGACGGAAACAGGAGACTGGAGACAGAAAACAGGGGAATTGGGGAAGGCAATTCTTCATCAATCAGAGAGACATTGCATTTTTTTTGCAAAAAATGTGATTTTTTTAGCAAAACTGGCTTGCAAAGTGTGAGAGAAGGCATAATTTAATGGGAGTTAGGGGCAAAAAGTCATAAAAAGTGGCGTTTAGGGGATTCTAGAAGCCAATTCCGTCAAAAATCCGGATTTTGACACGAAATGGAAGAAAACAGCACACAATCACAAGATCGCTTCTTCACGGATACCTTCAAAGTGTCCGTGGACGGGCAGCATCGTGCCGTTTTCCCCAAGGCCTGGCGGCTCCCCTCCGACACGGAAGAGACCCGCTTCTATCTGGTGCCTGCCCCGGACAAGTCCATCCACCTTCACACCTCCACTCAATTCAATATCATTGTGGACGCCCTTCGCAAACGTGCCTCCTCCAACGATGTGATGGCCGCCCGCTATCTGGCCGCATTCGGCGGCAACTCTTCGCAAATCACTCTGGACAAGCAAGGCCGCTTCCAGTTCAGTCCCGCGCTGTGCAAACACGCGGAACTTGGCGACAAGGTCATGTTCATAGGTTCCATCCTCTACGCCAAGATCATCTCCGAAGAGAATTGGAACAAGATTTCACCTGAACTGGAAGACAGCCTGAATTTCATCAAAGACACCGAACTGGCCAACAACGACATCATTCTGTAGCCTCCCATGCCCTTTTTGCATCGACCAGTCCTTCTTGAACAGACCGTCAGCGCCCTGACGTCCATCCGTCTTGCGCGCGTCATCGACGGGACGTTGGGCGGCGGCGGCCACACGGAGGCGTTGCTCCAAGCCCAGCCCGACTGCCAAGTCCTTGCCATCGACAGAGATGCAAATGCGCTGGCGGCCGCCCGCGAACGCCTGGCCCCCTTTGGGGAGCGAGTCCATTTCCACCATGGCACCTTCTCTCACATGGCGGAGGCGGCAAAGGCCATCGGCTGGAACCAGGTCGACGGCATTCTTCTGGACATCGGCGTCTCCTCCCCCCAAATCGACACGCCCGAGCGGGGCTTCTCCTTCCGATATGACGCGCCGCTGGATATGCGCATGAACCAAGAGGACTCCCTCACGGCAGCGGACATTCTCAACACCTACAGTGAAGCCCAGTTGGGCGACATCTTTTTCCGCTATGGAGAGGAACGCAAGTCCCGCGCCATCGCACACGCCGTCGTCGCCATGCGCGACAAAACCCCATGGAAGACCACGGGGCAGTTCGCCGCCCTTCTGGAGCAGATTGTGGGACGAGCCCATCAGCACGGGCTGCCCCCCGCCACCCGCTGTTTCCAAGCCCTCCGCATTGAGGTCAACCATGAATTGGAGGAGCTGCAGCAGGGACTGGAGAGCGCCGTCGCCCTATTGGCCCCCGGCGGACGCCTCGCCGTCATCACGTTTCATTCTCTCGAAGATCGTCTGGTCAAGTTTTACTTTAGGGAGCAGGCCAGTTCCTGCACCTGCCCTCCTGGCCTTCCCGTCTGTGTCTGCGGCAAAGTGGCCACGTTGGACATCTTGACTCACAAACCCATCATGGCGACTCCAGAGGAGCTGGAGGCCAACCCCCGCGCCGCCTCCGCAAAGCTGCGCGTCGCCGCCAAACGACAATCCGCGGACACGCCGTCGTCCGCCCTCAAATAAGCTTGAAAAAAAAGGTCCGCCGCCATGTCAACAGCCTGTAACTCCAGAGACTTCCAGAACTGCCACGAGTCCGTGGACTCGTCGGTGCGTTTCATCACCAATTTCCTTTTCATGGTGTTTGTGGTCGGCTCCATCGGCTTCATCTGCGTCAAATACGTGGACAAACGCAGCCAGATGCACGAGTTGGAGAACCAGATTGTCCGGCTGAATGCGGAAATCAACAACAAAGACATTGAAATCAACAACTTAATTGTCTCTCTGCAGACTGAAGCCCTGGCCCGGATCAGCGACTCCTGCCACATCTCCCAAATGAAATTGCAGCAGCCCAGCGTGGGCCAAGTCATTGTCATGGACAAAGATACCGTCAACAACGCGCTTCCCGAATGTCAGACCGTGCAACTTGCCGTCCGTCCCTCCAACCATGACTACAAGCTGGCCGGCGGCTGCCTGCCCTATATTCCCACCCGACCGGTGGACACCAAGCCGGGTTCCGCCCGCTTCCAGACGCGTCGGCCAGAGGCCACTGCCATGTCATCAACTCCAAATAATTGATAATCAATAATTTACAAAAAACTCCTCCACCATGTCACGCTTTCATGCCATCACCATTCCGCTTGCCCGCCTGAAACAGGCGGTGGGCCGCATTTCCATGAAATTCAGGCGGAACGGCAAGTCCCAAACGGGCTCCGGCCGTCTGGTGAAGGCTCTGCACACAGTCCAGACCTATTCCTGTCCACGGGAAGAGAAACTGGACGCCAACGAATTTTCCGTCCTCCATGTCCCCTCTGTATGCAGGGCATGGATCATGGCCATCGTCCTTTGCGGCGTGGCCGGCTTTTTGGCGCGGCATCTCTATCGGCTCCAAATCCTTCGTCATGAGGAACTTGCCGCAAAAGCCACCCAAGTCCACCTGACCAGCCAGTCCCCCGATGGGCTGCGGGGCCGAATCTTCGATTTGAACGGCATCCGTCTGGCGGACAACCTGACCACCATGAGCGTCTTCGCCGAACCCAAGCGGATGGAAGAAGAGGACAGAGAGTACGTATTGGAACAGTCCGTTCGCCTTCTCAATGTCAAACGCCCCTTGATTGAGAACCGCTTCCGCCGTGTCTTCAGCAAGGACCACTGTGCCTGCATGATTCTGCCTCTGGCCCCCCGCACCGCGTTGGAAATCGCCGGCCGCAGCCTGCCAGGGGTCAGCATCGAGTCCGCTGGACGGGAGACCGACGCCAAATCCGGCAAGAAGGAAACCTTCGGCGAGGCGCCGACTGGGCAGTATTTCTACAAACTGTCCCTTGCCCAAGCCAAGTTCAATGGACGTAAAGAAGACATTCTCAACGAGTTATCCAAACTGACGGACATTCCCGCCAAAGAGCTGGAAGACTGCATCACCCAAACTCTCAACCGCCCGCGGGAAATCGTGGTGGCGCGAAATGTGGACATGGACAACGCCATGGAATTCAAGCACCTCATGGAGCAGCGCAAGATCAAGGGCCTCCGCTTCACACATTCCAGCCAGCGGGTCTATCCCGCCGAACGGCAGCTGGCCAACCTCATCGGCCATTTGGGGCATGTCACCCCCAATCCCCTGCCCCCCGCCACCGCCGCCAAACGCAAGATTCCAGAGCGGCTCTGCGGCATCAGCGGCATCGAAAAGGTCTTCGACACCATGATGCAGCCCCAGTTGGGCAAGGTCACCTATTCCCACAACGCCTCTGGCGTCCTGCTTCCCCAAAGCGATCTGCAGTTCATCCCCCCAACCAACGGCGCCGACATCTATCTGACCATCCAGATGCCCATCCAGCGGATCATGGAGACCGAAATGAACGCGCTCATGAAGCAGGTCAACCCCCAACGGGCCTATGCGGCCATGATGAACCCCGCCACTGGCGAAATCATGGCGCTCTACCAGTTCCCCAGCTTCGACCCCGCCGCCCCCGCCAACCTCTGCGAAGGGACGGAATTCATCCGCGGCAAGGACAGCGCCGAACCCCATGCCTTCACCCTGCCCTATGACCCCGGCTCCATCATGAAGGGCATCTCCATCGCCAGCGCCATCGACTACGGCGTCTGCGATCTGGACACCATCTATTTCTGCGAAAATGGCCATTGGCTCCACGGCGGCAAGGTGTTGCGGGAAAGCCACGGCGCCAAATATGCGGACATGAACATCATCGAGATTCTGAAGAAATCCAGCAACATCGGCTCGGCCAAAATCGGACTGGACTTGGGCAAGGAGGCCCTCTACGCCTCTCTCCGCTCCTTCGGATTCGGCCAACAGGTCAAACTGGGCTTCATTCCCGATGAGGTGGAAGCCGTCACGGAGCTCAACGGCGGCCATCCCCTCTATTTTAGCAACGAGACAAGGGGCCGTCTCCGCGCTTTGGAGAGTTGGGATCCGGTCACGGAAACCCGCATTCCTATCGGCCAGGGCATCTCCTGCTCTCTCTTCCAAATGCTTCAGGCCTACGGTGCTCTCGCCAACAACGGCTACATGATGCAACCCTATCTGGTGGACCGCATTGTGACGCAAGAGAAGACCTATTACTCCAAACCTTTCGTCAAAGGGCAACCCATCCAGCCCGAGACCGCAAAAAAAATCGTCACTGCCCTCAAAGCGGTCACGGGCCCCGGCGGCACAGGCCGCAAAGCGTCCGTGGAAGGCTACGAAGTCGCCGGCAAGACCGGAACCGCCCAAAAATGGATCTCCCCCAAGCTGGACAAAGAGACGTTGGCGGCCATCGCCGCCGCCAAGGCCGCCAATCCCAAACGCCGCGTTCCCGTCCCCAAAGGCTATTATTCCACAAGAGAGCACTACTCCTCCTTCGTGGGCATCGTGCCGGCGGACAATCCCGCCTTCGTCATGCTCATCACCGTGGACGATGCCCAAGGCATGACCTCCGGCGGCGCCGTCTGCGGCCCAACCTTCTCCCGCATCGCCGAACAGACTCTGCGTCTGCTTCAAATCGAACCATCAACGCCAGAACAGGACAAAATCGGAAACAACACCGCCACTGCACACGCCTTCCCATAATCCTTTAACATCTTCATTATCAAGATTTTCCCTGCCTGGGGCGGGTGAGGAATCTTCCTCCACACAGAACCGACCAAGTCAGTTCTCAGGAAAAACTGTCAGGGTTGCCGACACCATTTTGTTGGACATGCAAAGCCCTTTTCGCGGAACGGTTCTTCTGGAGGAGCTCCTCCCCGCCCCGGCCCCTTTTTTGGGGTTAGTAGTCAGCAGTTAATTAGGAATTGTATCTATTCAGAACCCTGATGGAAAAGAGAGCAGTTGCCATGGTTCAATTCAGCCCCGTTGGGGCTGTGAATCGTGGGGTGATGCCTTGCCTTAGGGTTTCGCTTCGCTCAACCCTAGGTTACGTAAATTAGGCCCCTTCAGGGCCTTGCAAACCCTGTGCCATGACAAATTCACATGCCATTGTGGCCTAAAAAGAGCCGCGTAAGCGACTCAATAGTGGTAACCCTTGGTCGAGCGAAGCGAGACCCGGGGGGAAGTGCCTCCTTGGGTTTTACAGCCCCAACGGGGCTGAATTTCAGTCACGAAACCTGCTTTGCAGACAGGTTCTGAATGGTTACAAGAATTGGGAATTAGGGAGTCTTTCGGACTTCAAGACGGCACAGAATGGAAAAACCTGCCTAAACGAATTGATTTCCTCCGAATTTTGGATACATTTATGAAGCTGCCGAAAGAAGAGCATGTCTCGCTTTTGGAAGTCCGTGGCCAAATGCCACGGGAATCATTGGTTTTCATCCTCTGAAAAGAGGAACAACGGAAAGGCCCGCGCGAATGGCGGATGGGACAATTCCATGCAAATATCGCCACGGCATCTTGGATGCCGTCAGTGCCCACGCTCTTGTGGTTCTGCGCCTGCTGTTCTGGCATGAGTCAACCCACGTGATGCTGCGGCACTGGAAGCTTGACTTGCCGAACTGGCAGCCGAAGGGGGAGGCTCCCGTCCGCATCGCCCTTCTGGCGGATTTGCATCCCACCAGTTGGGGAGCCGTGACCCGCTGCCGCAAGGCGGTGGCCATGGCGTTGGAGCAAAAGCCGGATTTGGCCCTCATCGCGGGCGATTTCGAGTTGATTGAAAAATATAGTGGAGGGGTACAGGAGGCCCTGCAGCCCCTTTTGAAGGTCCTTCCCGTGTTCGCCTGCCTCGGCAACCATGACTACATCCCCGAAAAGGCACGGCGCGGCAGGATGAAGATGTCGGAGGAAGACAAACTGGCCACCGCCGCCGCCCTGCGGCGACGTCTGGAGAGCTGGGGCTTGCGGATATTGGTCAACGAAAAAATCTCCTGCCAAGTCCGTGAGCGGGAGCTGGAGGTGGTCGGCCTAGGCGACTGGTGGCAGGACGACATGAAACCCGCTCTGTGCATGGATGCCGCGACAGACGGCCCCCACGACAAACTGGTGCTGCTGCTGTCCCATAATCCGGACACCAGCCGCCTCCTGCTGCCCTACGCATGGGATGTCCAGTTCAGCGGCCACGCCCACGGCGGCCAGCTCAAACTGCCGTTCTGCGAATGCTATCCCTTCGCGCCTTTGGATGACAAACGGCTCGCCCGCCCCGGCCTCCACGAAATCGCCCCTGGACGGTTTCTATGCGAGACAAGCGGCGTGGGCGGCTTTTTGGGCATTCGAATCAACAGCCCGCCAGATGTGACGATTTTGGACATCAGTTGACTATAGCAGACAAACAAACGAATAAAAATGCAGAATAATGCAAGTTAATGCAAAACTTTGCAATCAATAGAAAGGAATAAAGCCATGTCAGAATTGACGGTTGCGGGATTTGGGGAAATCATGCTGCGGTTGTGTCCCGAAGGGCGCAAGCGCTTCTGTCAAGCGTTTCCTGGCCGCCTGGAAGCCACGTTTGGCGGCGGCGAAGCCAATGTCTGCGTCTCTCTGGCCTGCCTGGGCATGAAGACACGCTATCTCACGGCGCTGCCGGACAATCCGGTGGCCACCGCCTTCTGCACCCAGTTGCGGGGGCTGAAGGTGGATGTGGACCACATCACCGTCAAACCCTTCGGCCGCATGGGCGTCTACTATGCGGAGCATGGGGCGGCCCAGCGGGGCTCCAATGTGGTCTACGACCGCGAAGGCTCCACCATCTCCCAATGCGCCCCCGCGGACTATGACATGGACGCCATGCTGGAAGGCGTGACCCATCTCCATGTGACGGGCATCACTCCCGCCTTGAGCGAAAAGGCCTTCCAAAGCACGCTGGCTCTCGTCAACGCCGCCGCCACGAAAGGCCTAACCATCTCATGCGACCTGAATTACCGCAAAAAACTGTGGAAATGGCGCAAGGGCACCGCGCAGAATGCCCTCGTGGAGGAATGCATGGGACAGATTGTTCCCTTCGCAGACTATATCATTGGCAATGAGGAAGATGCCGCCGATGTGTTCGGCCTGAGGGCGGAGAATTCCGCCATCGAGGCGGGCAAACTGTCCACCGCCGGCTATGAGCAGGTGGCCCGAAAGCTGGCCAACCGCTTCCCCAAGGCGAAGGCCGTGGCCTTCACCCTCCGCCAAAGCATCTCGGCGGACCACAACAACTGGGGCGCCATGCTGCTGGATGTGGCGAAGGACCGCTGCTTCTTCGCGCCACTGACGGACGGCGTCTACCGCCCCTATGAGATTCGAGACATCGTGGACCGCTTCGGCGGCGGGGACTCCTTCTGCGCCGGCCTCATCTATGCCCTTCTCCACGAGGAATTTGCAGAACCACAAACGGCCCTGGCCTTCGCCGTCGCCAACAGTTGCCTGAAGCACTCCATCCCCGGCGACTTCAATTTTGTGTCCCTGAAAGAAGTGCTAGCCCTCATGGGCGGCAATGCCAGCGGCCGCGTGGCCAGGTGACAAAAGCGAATACGCCTTGCAACAAGCGACAATTCAAGGACATGGAATGACAATGGAAGAGACGAGCGCCATTTTCAACATGAGGGACCACGAACATTTGTCCTGCCGTGGCCATGCGGTATGGAAAAACCAGTCGGGGCAGCCGGTCCCCTGCAAAATCGCCCTGACCTCCGAGCGACTGGTTCTTTTGGAGAACGTCTCCAATGTCATCGGAGACGTGGTGAACAAGAATTTGGGCAAGCTGGCGGTCTTCTGCCTCGTCCTGATCTGTGTCCTCCTGTGCATTTCCAACTGCAATGTGCGCTATACGGCGTTCGCCTTTCTGGTGGCCCTGCTCCTTTTCTGTATATATATATGGAATAGCATTCGACGCAGCCGCCACGCGTTGAGCGGCTGCCGCATCCTGTTCGGCGGCGAACGGAACGCGTTGGAGGGCATCCACATCGCCATGGAGGACAGCAAAGCCGCCAACGGCCATGTGCGGATTGTGTGCGTCGATGGAAGCTCCACGGAGGCCGAGGTGGACACGGAAATGTGCAAGGCATTGAATAGAAGCCATTTGAAAAAACTGTGACATGGAGTATAGTATATAGCTTGCTTATCCATGTTTTTTCAGGACACGACAATGTTCAGTTCGATAGAGGAATTGGCCGCCGACTTGTCGGCCGGCAAGATGATCATCATCACAGATGACGCCCAGCGGGAGAATGAGGGGGATCTGGTGGTGGCGGCGGAGAAAGTGACGCCGGACGCCATCAATTTCATGGTCACCCACGGCCGCGGGCTGGTCTGCGTGCCCATCACCCAGACCCGCGCCACGGAATTGGGGCTCCACGAGATGACGCAAAACACGGATCCCCTGGGCACCCGCTTCACCGTCAGCGTGGACTCCGCCGAAGGCACCACCACGGGCATCTCCGTCTATGACCGCGCGAAGACGGCCCATGATCTGGCCGACCCCCGCAAACAGTCGGAGGACTTCCATCGGCCAGGCCACATCTTCCCGCTGATCGCGCGGGAAGGCGGCGTGCTGGTTCGGGCGGGCCACACGGAGGCGTCTGTGGATCTGGCTCATCTGGCGGGACTTACGCCGGCGGCGGTCATCTGCGAAATCCTGCGCGACGACGGCAAGCCGGCCCGCATGGCCGAACTGGAGGAGTTCGCCGCCGTCCACGGCCTGAAGCTGGGCTGCGTGGCGGACTTGATTCAGCATCGCCGCCGCACGGAAAGCATCGTGGAGCGCGTGGAGACCGTGAAACTGCCCACGCCCTACGGCGAATTCACCCTCCATTGCTTCGTGGCGAAATGCGACAAACGGGAGCATCTGGCGTTGGTCTACGGCGATGTGGCCGGCAAGGAGGAGGTGCTGACCCGTGTGCACAGCGAATGCCTCACGGGAGACGTCTTCCACTCCCTGCGCTGCGACTGCGGCCAGCAGCTGGACGCCGCCATGCGCCGCATCGTGGAGAACGGCTCCGGCGTCATCGTCTATATGCGGCAGGAGGGACGGGGCATCGGCTTGGCCAACAAACTCCATGCCTACCACCTGCAGGAACGCGGACTGGACACCGTGGACGCCAACACCCGCCTCGGCTTCGCCCCTGACTTGAGAGAATACGGCATTGGCGCCCAAATCCTTCTCAACTTGGGCGTCGCTAGCATCCGTCTCCTGACCAACAACCCCACCAAACTGGTGGGTCTGGGCGGCTACGGACTGAAAATCTGCGGACGGGAGCCCTTGGTCATCCCCCCGCAGAAATTCGACGAGGCCTATTTGCGCACCAAGCGGGACCGCATGAACCATATTTTGTAAGTCATTGCATATAAATATGTTACATAATAACATCCAGGAGCAACCATGAACGCTGAAGTCAAAACCTACGAGGGATTGTTAGACGCCAAGGGAATGCGCTTCGCCATCGTCTGCGCGCGCTTCAACGAGTTTTTCGTCTCCCATCTGCTGGGCGGCGCGGTGGACTGCCTGCTGCGACATGGCGCGGCGAAAAAGGACATCGAGACGGCCTGGGTGCCCGGCTCCTTTGAGATTCCGCTGGTGGCCAAACGCTTCGCGACTTGCGGAAAATTTGACGCCGTCATCGCGTTGGGCGTGGTCATCCAAGGCTCAACGGCCCATGCAAGTTACGTGAACGCAGAGGTTTCCAAAGGCCTGGCCCAAGTGTCCGTCGAAAGCGGAATTCCCGTCATCTACGGCGTGGTGACCACCGAAAACATCGACCAGGCCATTGAGCGCTCTGGCTGCAAGGCCGGAAACCGGGGCAGCAGCGCGGCGGAGACGGCCATCGAGATGGCCAGCCTGCTGCGGCAACTGCCGTAATGGAGACAGAGTGGGGCGATGGACATGGAGACGACTGACACCACCCTTGCGGCACAGCAGTTCCGCCAGAGGCGATACCTTGCCCGCGTCTGCGCCATGCAGTTCCTTTATGGAATGGACCTCCAGAAGGAATGGACGATGGAGCAGGAGCCGTTTCAGGCCTACAAGCAGATGCTGGACGAGGGCCTTCTGGAGGAAATGGCCTGCACTTTGTCGTTGAAGGAATGCGAAAAGGCATGGGAATACAGCCGCTGTCTTGTCAAAAACGCCTGCCGTGAAAAGGATTACATCAACGGTCTCATCATGGAGGCGGCCGCCAACTGGTCTCTGGAACGCATCGCCCCCGTGGACCGCGCCATCATGCGCATGGCCATCAGTGAAATGGCCTATGTCACAGAGGTTTCCGCCGCCATCTCCATCAACGAGGCCGTGGACATCGCCAAGCAGTTCGGCCAGCCGGACTCCGCCCGCTTCATCAACGGCGTATTGGAGAAAATCAGGAGGCTGATTGCGGAAAGAGGCGTCCCCCCAAGGACCCCGCTGTATTCTCCCGCCGCCGATGAGTTGGCGACAGACCATGAACTGAATCCCAAAGAAGACGACGCCATCGCCACAGAAGACGAGACGGACGACGACATCGCCACTGAAGACGAGACGGACGACGACATCGCCACTGAAGACGAGACGGACGACGACATCGCCACTGAAGACGAGACGGCGGCGATTTCTTTCGAAGACCAAGGGGAGCCTGAACGCCCATGAGTTCCATTCTCCAATTTTTCCAAAGAGGCCTGCAGAAGACGAAAACCTCTCTTCTGCGCAGCATTCAGGGTCTGTTCAACAAGGATCTGGGGAAATGGACAGACGAGACCTACGAGGAGCTTGAGGCGGCTCTCATCCGCACGGATTTGGGGTTTGAGATCACCCACGGCCTTCTCGCGGAAATTCGGGACCGCTATGAGCGGGGTCTTATCGCGACGCAGGAGGACATTCTGGCCATCGGCCGTCAAACCGTCTACGCGAAGCTGACCCAGAAGCCGGATCCGCCCATCCGCTGGGCGGAGGAAGGCCCCACGGTCATCCTGATGGTGGGCGTCAACGGCAGCGGCAAGACCACCAGCATCGCCAAACTGGCCAACTACTACATGCAACAGGGCAAGAAGGTCCTGCTGGGGGCGGGAGACACCTTCCGCGCGGCAGGCGTGGAGCAGCTCTGCATCTGGGCGGAACGTCTCGGCTGCCCCGTGGTCGGCGGCAAGCAGGGCGGCGACGCGGCGGCCGTGGCCTTCGACGCGGTCCGCTCCGGCCGCCAAAAAGGCGTCGATCTGATTCTCATCGACACCGCCGGAAGGCAGCACACGCGGGTGGACCTGATGGGAGAACTGGAGAAGGTCAAACGCGTCATCAGCAAGGAATATCCGCAGGCGCCCCATGAAATCTGGCTGACGGTAGATTCCTCCATCGGCACCAATGCCTTGGTCCAGGCCCGCGAATTCGGCCGCCTCTTCCCCATCTCCGGCCTCATTCTGACCAAATTGGACGGCACCGGCAAGGGCGGTGTCGTGGTGGCCATCAAGGACGAACTGGGCTATCCCGTCCGCTTCGTTGGAATCGGGGAACAGAAGGACGACATCCAACCCTTTGATCCCGAAGCCTTTAGCCACGCCCTCTTCGAATGAGGCCGCAGCCGGCAAAATCCCCCGCCTAGAGGCGTGAGAGAAGCTCTAGACGCTCTAGATATCTAGAGCACAGCTGCCTTGCCTAAAGACCTGATTGCGGCACGTAGGGTCGGCAAAATAAACAGGACAAAACAGGACTCGCAGGATTGATGAAAAACCGTCCCACGAGTCCCATCGCGTTTTCTTTCAGATTGTTGCAAAATATTGCATTTATTGCAAGTTTTTGGGTGATTTGGCCTTGGCGGCGGCCGTTTTGCCGTTGAGATGAAAAGTCGCCGCCACGGGCCGTTTTTGACCCCTTTTTTGAGGGATGATGGCCAATATGGCCACAGGGGTGCGTTTTAAGGCACATATCCTGATTTTAGGTATATTAATACCTAAATGGCATAACGGCCCTTCCAGGGGCCTCTGGATGCGTTTCTCCTGTTTAGAGGAAAACCGTCCGTTTGGCCCCTTTATATTGCAAAAAATGCAACATGGAACGTGACGGCCGCAGGGACAGTCAACGGTCTGCCCTGCCCCTCCAGTTTCGGCAAGGGGATGTGTTACATCAGAATCCGAAGAGCTGTTTGGGGCGGCCATAGGCCAGCCAGGCGGCCAGCCGGTCGGCGACGGACTTGGGCATCTGGCCCCGATCCACCATGCCGCCAAGGACGTTGGAGAGCGTCCGGCGGAACATTTCATGGCGGGAGCCGTAGGAGAGGATCTTGCGGGAGTCGGAGACCATGCCGGCCATGTTGCTGAGCAGATCCACGCTGCCGGCATACTCCAGCTGAGTCTTCATCCCCTGATAGGAGTCGTTCATCCACCATGCAAGCCCCAAACTGACCGTGTATCCGAAAGCCCGAGTCAACTGCGCCAGCGTCGCGTTGTGAATCGGGTTCATGTTGTACAGCACCGTCTTCAGCCGACCGTCAAAGCGGTTCAGCAGCGGCAGCAGCGGCGAAAGATAGTCCGTCAGATGGTCGGAGAGATCACCGCCGGCGTCCGCGCCGATTTGCTCATAGAGGGAGGCGCGGACATCCCGCACGGCGCCGATGTGCATCTGGAAGACCCAGCCCTTCTCGGCGTCCAATTCCGCGAACTCGTTCAGCATGAACGCCATATAGTCTCGCGTCTCCTGTTCGGAGAGGGCCTGCCCCGCCATGGCGCGGGAGAAGATGGCCGCCGCCGCCGCAGGAGCCACCTGGTGGGCGTAGGGGACGTTGAGGCCGTGGTCGCTGGCGCGGCAGCCGAACTGGGCGAAGAAGTCATGGGCTTTCCGCAGCACGGCGAGCAAGTCCTCAAGACGGCGGATCGGCGTGTTCCATCGGCTGCCCAGCCGCTCCATGTAGTCCTTCCAGTCCGGTTTGAAGATGTTCATCGCGCGGTCAGGCCGGAACGTGGGGCGCACCGTGCTGCCCATGGTGGTCTGAAGGGCCTTGTGGTGCTCCAACGTGTCCAATGGGTCATCGGTGGAGCACATGACCTCCACCTTCATCTGGCGGATCATGGACTGTTGGGCCATCTCCGGCTTCTGGAGGATTTCCATGGACTTCTCCCAAATGACGGCCGCATTCTCCTTGCAGATGAGCTCGTCAATGCCCAGACGGCGCTTCAGATCCAGATGAATCCATTCGTAGGTGGGGTTTCCCGCCAGCCGGTCGAAGGCCTCCGCCATGGCAAACCACTTCTCCCGATTGCTGCGGCTGGAGCCCGTGATGAACTCCTCCGCCACGCCCGCCTTCCGCATGCATTCCCAGACATAATGGTCCGTGGCGCCTTCGGCCTCCCACAGGTCCGTAAAATGCCGGTTTTCACTTAACGCCTTCACATCACAGTGGTTATGGGCATCGATAATGGGCAGATCGCGGATTTGTCCATAGATGTCCTCCGACGTCGCGCCGCACAGCAGATAATGGTCATCCAAAAAAGCCATACTATCCTCCGGTTCCTCAAACTTGCCGTTTCATCATGACAGGATTCAGCGAACCCGGCCCTTCCATGGGCGGGACGGCTGTCTGCCGCCACATGACCGAAGGACCGGGTTCCCCTTTTTCTATACCTTATATAATATATACAGCGTCTATCTCTTCACTTTCTTCGCCGCCGCCTTCTTCGCCGCGGGAGCCTTCGCCGCGGGAGCCTTCGCCGCGGGAGCCTTCGCCGCCATCAACGCCGCCGACGGCACCACCAGCGTGTTCTGCACGTCCACGATCCGGCCCGTCTTCTGAGACTCCATGCAGGCCACCACGGCGGCCAGGGCCTTATAGCCCTTCACACCGTCGAAAGGCGGATCAAAGTCGTCCAAAATCGCGTCGACGAAGAGGTCAGGAATGCCGCTCTTGACCTGAACGGTGTTCGTGGCCACGGCTCCCACCTTGTATTTGATCTCTTCGCCATTGCCCAAGAAGACCTCCACGGGATAGTCCGGATTGGCGCCCAAAACCATGCGGCCCTTGGTGCCGATGAAGGTGGTCGTGTTGTCCTCTCCGCCGTAGTAGGTCCAGCTGGCGGTCAACTGCCCCATGACGCCGTTGGCCATGCGCAGAATGCACACCGCATTGTCATCCACCGTGATGAGTTTTCCCTTCTCGTCCTTCTTGTCGAAGGTGCCGATGAAGGCGCCCGCCGACGCGATGTCCGTCTTCAGCAGCCACGGGATGAGATAGGCCTTGTGGACGCCCAAGTCGCCCATGCTTCCCACATAGGCCTTCTCCTTCTTGAAGAACCACGTGTGGGGACCCTTGTCCTGCGACCAATACTCCGGCCCGCCGTGGCAGAAGGAGGAGCGGAAGGCGATGACATTGCCGATGACGCCTTCCTCCAAGAGTTTACGTGCCTTCAGATGAGGCGGCATCAGGCACTGGTTATGGCCAATCATCAGCTTCTTCCCCACCGCCTTGGCCGTGGCGATCATGGCCGACGCGTCCGCCAGGCTAGTGGCCATGGGCTTTTCGCACAGCACATGCTTGCCGGCGCGGAGGGCCTTGATGGTCAGGCGGGCATGTTCGCTGTTGGGCGTGCAGACAATAATCGCGTCAAGGTCTTTGCGACCAATCAGCGCGTCCTCGCTGTCCATGATTCTGCCGCCATAGAGGCTGGTCAGATACTCCGCCCGCTCCGGCCGGGGATCGTATACCGCAACTATCTCCGCCGCAGGATTTTCCGCCAATTCACAAGCATGGCGGAACAATGCGATGCTGCCACAACCCAAAATTCCGACTCTCACCTTCTCCTTCGCCATGGTCCGACTCCTTTATCCGTTTTCTGTTGCCGTGCAGAACGGCTCCCGACGGGGCAGCCCTTCCGCCACCTTTCCCCGACAAGACGGCGATGTCATCGCCAATTCCATCGAAGACCTTTTGGTTTTGGCATTATCATAATGGACATTCATCATAAATCAAGCACGCCCCATAAGGAAAATCGCAAGAGTCCACAGAACACACAGAATAATCAGAAGCGTTCCGCCGCATTACCGCGGCAAAATGCGGCAGAACACGGATTCATTCTTTTTATGACATAAAAGAACCGTGGACTGCCGTTCGTTCAGGCGGCAGGCCACTTCTGTTTATTCCGTGTATTCTGTGGACTTTAATCAAGTTCTGAATAGACAAGGGAAAATGGTCGTAAATAGATGACAAATGCCTTTCCCGCAGACAGTTCGGAAACTGGTTGAAAGACGCCGCCCCGCCATTCCCACATTGCCGCATCAAAATCCGGCTTCCCATCCGTCATGGCGACAATCCAGTTCCATCCCCAATGCAGGGCCTGACTCCATTGCTCCGGCTGACGGCCATGGCAATGCCACCGCATGGGCTTCTCACAGAACACCCAGCAGACCGTCCCCGGCGGGAAATCCGCCGTCACCGACCAAACCTCCTTTTCAAGGGAAAATGGTCCCCATGACCTCAATTCCGCGGCGGAACGGCGATGCAAAAGCCTGTCGACGCCAATGAGATTCCACCCCGCCTCCAGCTCCATGACCCGAACGGCAAGAGAAGGAATAACCAATTGAACATCAAATATATGCAATCCACCGCCATGAATTTCCATGCGGGTGGTTTCCATCATGTTTGCCACCAGCACCTGCCCCTTTTCCGACAAGGTGGCCGTCATGTCCGACGCCACCGACGAGACCACCCAATCCAGACTGACGGCGCCCTCATCGGAGGGGCAGACCAGCTCCAGCGTCCACGTCGTCGTCTCCTGCCATGGACGGCAGTCCCAGCTGGCAAGTTGGCCGTCGGCCAGGCGGGAGCCGCCCCACCCTTCCCCCGTCTGCAGCTCCAAAGGCAGAAGTGTATCCTCCACAGGGACATAGCCTTCTTGAGCCGCTGGCGCCAACTCCAGCACCACCACGCCCCGACGACCGGCCCGATCCGTCATGGAAAAAACCATGGTGAATTCCGTATCTGACTTTGCCACACGATGATAGGTGGCGTAGACCGTCCGATACTGCCCATCGCTGAGAAAACGCACCGTCCACGGTTCAGGGGCCTGCCATCCATCCACAGACTTGAATTCCACCTTCCGGCTGCCCAGCCCCAACGCCGCCTTGCCGCCGGAGGGCATCCACGCTCCACTGTCCAGCCGCCAGGCCGCCCCCGCCGCATTCGCCTCCTCCGGCTGAATCATCACCTCCAGAACATTGCCGCCCCACGCCAGAACGCCCATCAACAGCAACACCATCGCCCATCGTCCCATCGCTTTTCCCATCGTCCATCTGCTCCTTTCTCAACAAAAAGTTTTTTCTATTCATAAAATATCCCCTATTGCAATATTTTCAAGTATTTTATTGCATTTTATGAATTCATATGAATTGCAATGACTTTCAATGATTTGCCATGACTCAAAGGAGCCGATGCCCTAAACAGGCCAACCGGGCAAGCAAGCGGTTCCATCGTCGAAAACCCTGCGTCCCATCCAATTTTTTCCTCTTCAGTCCGTTTATATGAATAATGTATAGCAAACAAAGAAGACGGCGCCTGTGAGCACGGGAAGACAATTGCAGGAACCGCCGCGTTTTTTGTTTGCAATGGCTTGCTACGCCCTTCGGGGCTTCATATATGGAGTAGTCGATGTCAATCCGTTCCATCATCCTTGGCTTTTTGGGGGCCGCCCTGCTCTGCGGTCTCGCGTTTTTCAACGACATGGTGATACAGGGAACGTTTTTGGTCGGCCACTATCTTCCCATCAGCGTCGTCAGCACGTTGCTTCTCTTCGTGCTGCTCATCAATCCCCTGCTGTTTCGGATTCGCCCCAAATTGGCGCTCAGCGGCAAGGAGCTGGCGGTCATCTTCTCATTGGTGCTCTTCTCGTGCTTCATCCCTGGCCGAGGGCTGCTCCACCACTTCAACAACGTGCTGATGTTCCCCCATTACTATGGGCGCACCAACACCGCATGGCAAGGGGACTCCCCCCACCTCCAAATTGGCAACGTCAACGACTGGAAGCACCTCGGAAACATTCTGCGCAGCGCCGACCCGCAGGAGCAGACGGCCGTCGGCTGGGTTCGGCGCCTGCTGCCGGAAGCCGTCGTCGCCAACGTGACGGAAGCCCCTGACGGCATTCCCGAACTGGACACGCAACTGAACTTCTGCAATGCGGTCAACCAGCTTCTGGACGATGGCAACCTGATTCCCCTGCTGCGGCAGCATTCCATTCCCCTTCCCGCCTACGCCCGCCATCTGCTCGCCACATCCGATGACCTGATGACCGACGATGAAAGACAGGCCATCGGACGCGCCGTGGTGGACATCGCCTTCGAGGGCGCCATCCGCCAGCGGAAACCCGACGCCGTGTCCCTCGTGCCACCGCCCATGCTGGCGGACCTTCATCAGGACAGCAACGCCATGGACGGCTTCATCAACGGCGTGGGCATCGGAGACGCCCCCATCTCCCTCATCCACGACATCCCCTGGAGAGCGTGGCGTCGCCCCCTCTGCTTTTGGCTCCCGCTGATTCTCATCGTCAGCGTGACCGTCATCGGCCTCAGCTTAGTCATTCATCGCCAATGGCTTAGCTACGAACATCTTCCCTATCCCACCATCGAATTCACCCAAGCCCTGCTTCCGGAAGACCGCACCGGCTATCCTTCCATTCTCCGCAACCGCTGGTTCTACATCGGCCTGTGCCCCGTCTTCCTCATGTACATGAACAACTACATCGCCGTCTGGTGGCCGGACTACCTCATTCCCGTCAAGACCCGTCTCGAGCTCTACCCCCTGCTGAAGATCTTCCCCTCCTTCTATCGCGCTGACATGAGCATCTGGGAGCTGTTCGGCCCTTACATCTTCTACATGGTCATCGGCTTCGCCTATTTTCTTCCCACCGACGTGTCCTTCTCCCTCGGCCTGTCGCCAATCGTGTACGGAATCGTCGTGGGGAAGCTGGCCGCCTACGGCATCACCATGGGGCAGCCCCATCTGTTTCCTTCTCCCCGCTCCTTCGCCCACGGCGGCGGCTATCTGGCCATGTTCGCCGTTCTGCTCTACACGGGCCGCCACTATTATCTGTCCACGCTGTTTCAGGCCTTTGGCATCAAGAAAGGGGATCCTGTGGAGCGGCATGCCGTCTGGGGACTGCGGCTGGCGCTGGCGGGACTCGTCGCCTTTGTTGTCTACACCTCCCACTATCTGGGACTCCAATGGCAAATTGGACTGCTCTACGGCATGTTCCTGCTGATTCTCCACACCGTCATCAGCCGACTGGTGGCGGAATGCGGGCTGTTTTGCCTGCACCCCCATGTGCTTCCCTGCGCCTTGACTTGGGGCTTTCTTGGCTCACAAGCTCTTGGAGCAGAACAACTTCTCATCATCGGCATGATTTCCTGCACCATTTTCATCGACCCCCGCGAGTGCTTCATGCCCTTCGCCGTCCAATCCCTTTGCCTGACGGACAAATACAAATGCCGCCTTGGCCGCGTGGGGCTTTTGGGCTTTGTCGCGGTGGTCATCGGCCTGGGCATCGGCGTGCCCATGACCTTGTACTTTCAGCACAAGGAGGGGGCTGTGGTCACCAGTGACGGATGGACCAGCTGGACGCCACCCGCCGGCTCCATCAGCGCCAACATCACCGTGCGCAGCAACCTGCAGTCCCAAGGCATGCTGCCCACGGCAGACACGCGCAGCGGCTTCCGGCGGCTTTGGGAGATGCGGCCGGAGAAGCCAGCCATGGTGGCCTTCGCCATCACCTTCGGCGGTGTCCTGCTCTGCACGATGCTCCGCCATCGCTTCAGCGGCTGGCCCATCCATCCCGTCTTCTTCCTGACCATGGGAGCCTTCCAAAGCACCTACACCGGCGGCTCCTTCCTCATCGGATCTCTCATCAAATATCTCATCACCCACTACGGAGGCGGCCAGCTCTACCAAAAGCTGAAGCCGCTGATGATTGGCCTGGCCGCCGGCGAATTTCTGGCGGGAGGCATCGCCATGATTTTCGGACTGCTCTACTACCTGACCACCAACCAGCCTCCCAAACCCTTTGGCATCTTCAGATAAGGCACCCCCATGTCACTCACCCCCATGAAAATCTCCCGCATTCTGCTGCTTTTCGTCTCCGTCTGCCTCCACGCCGCCGTTCCGGAGGGATGGACCTCTCCGCTGACCGCCCGAAAAAGCGAAGGCAACCTGCAATTCACCTCCTCCTGGCGGGCCACGGACACCCTGCGGCTCCTCGTCCATCAGCCGGAGACCGACCGCAGCGTCCGCATGGACATCTGGCGCGGCGGATTCAAGCTCACTGAACTGCTTCCTGACGGCTCCGAAAAGGAACTGCCCGCCGGCTGGTTCAGCCAGCGGGACGACGCCGACGAGCCTGAAGAGGGGGAAGTCACCATCAAATTCCGCGAAGACGAATGGACTTTCTATCTGAACCACGAGATTCGAGGCAGCGTCGCCGCGCCGCTGAGCCTCCCCGGCAGCATCTACTGGCCGAAGCGCATGCGCTGCCGCGTCCACAACGACGTCAGTTTCCATCCCGTGGCCCGCGTCGGCTTCACCACGGATTTCATGATTGAGGAAGGCGCCCCCAACGAGCTGTATCCATGGGTCATCCAATACGGCACATGGCACATCCACACCGCCCAACAGGAGGCGGTGGCCCGTCCGGAGACCAATCAGCAGCGCGCCAAGGAAGCCCCTCTCACCGCCGACAAAAGCCCCAATTTCTACTCTCTGAAAGGCGGCGGCGACGAAGTGGACTGCGTCATCACCACCGGCTATGACATCTATGACAACTACAGCCTCACCGCCTCCCTGCAGCCCGTCAAAGGGGAAGCCGGTCTGGTCTTCTTCCATCGGGACGCCAAGCCGGAGCTCCGCGAAGGGGAGACGGAGCCCATCGTCGACCCCAAACGGGCCAGCTTCTACGCCCTGACCCTCTGCATGGACGACGAGAACCCCGAGCAGCGGGAAGTCCGGCTGTGGCGGCAGATCGACGGCCAGCGCACCATGCTCGCCCGCGCCCGCGTCGCCCTCTTCGACAACCAATGGTACCTGCCCGGCGTCAAGCTCCACGCCAACACCATCATCTGCGAACTGGACCATCTCGAGCTGTTCCGCATCAAGGAGGCCCTGCCCGAAGGCGGCAAATTCGGCCTGTTCGCCAACACGCCTGAACAGATCCGCTTCGACGACGTGACCGCCAGCCATTTCACGCAAGTGGATTTGACCACCACCAATAGCCTCGCCTTCAACGCCCTGAACCGCCCCAACGGCAGCACCTTCAACAATGACGCCGTCACTCTTTCCTCTTCGGAAACTCCTTTGCTGCAACTATTTGGGCGACGCCATAATCTCAAGCGGGTCTTCTCCGCCCTCGCGGTCCCGCAAGGCGACAGCTGGGACGTGGGCATCGTCGGCGGCTGGCAGGGGGAGGACAGCCCCTATCTCCTCTTCCGGCTGAAGCTGGCCGACGGCGTCCTGACCAGTTCCCTGCAGGAAGTAAACGGCGAAGAGGTCACAGGCATCGACAGCTGCGCCCAACCCACCTTCAATCCACAGGAGCCTCTGGAGCTGATGATCGACGCGTCGGAGACGGGCCGGGTCCGCTGCTTCATCAACGGAGTCCTTGTCCATCTGCTTGAGCGGGAAGGAGATCTGAAAGGAGCCAACGGCCTCTGGAGCGGCGGCGGCACCGTCACCTTCAAACAGATTCGGGACGTGGAGGACCGCGGCATTTTCCGCGAACTGGTCCAGAAGAACCTGGTCTTCCAGAAGGACCCCTTCATGCGGCATTGGTCCTCTCCGGAAGGACAGTGGATCGCGGGCAAGTTCGACTCCATGTGGCACAAAGGCGACTTCTTCGGCGATTATGTGCTGCGCATGCCCTGCATCCCCGGCTCCGACCTCCACACCGCCATTCCGGAGGAGCAGGAGAACGGTGCCCTGTTCGTGGAAATCCGCGATGCCCAAATCCGTCTCGGCTTCCGCGATCCGACTCAGGAGGAGCCCGTGGTTCAGGAGGCCACGCTGACTCCCGAAGAGGGCAAAGGCGTGGAGACCTTGGACTACTATCTCCATCATGAAGGCCAATGGGCCTGGGTGGAAGTCGGCGGCAAGACCCTGCTCCGCCAGCGCCTGAACGTCACGCTGAAGGACATCGGGACTCTGACCCGCGTCAAAGGCATGACTCAGGAGCATCTGTCCCGCACCAAAGTCACGCGGGACAACATCATCGACGAGTTCTTCAACGAGTCCCCCCACGACTGGCTGGCCAACGGCGGCGACTGGCAGATCATCAACCGCTTCCAATGCACCCCCAGCTGGTCCCACATGATCGCAGAGGCCGTCACCGGGCTGGGCGCCTTCTGGCGGAAACAATACTTCAAAGGGGACATGACGCTGGAGTTCTACGCGGGAACCCGCCACGAGCACTATGACGAAAGCGGCAACCTGAACTGCACCATCATGGCCGCCGAGACCAGCCCCGGCTCCGGCTACACCGTCGCCTGCACGGAATGGGACCAGAACCTCTCGCAGAACTGGACCTCCATGTACAAAAACGGCAACAAAATCGACACCACGGACGCCTATACCGTCCCGAGAAATCGTAAAGGTCTGGTACGTAAGATTTTAAATCCGCTCATCTCCCAAGGGCGCCCCTACCACGGCGCCTGGTTCTACATCAAGTTGCGCAAAATCGGCGACAAGCTCGAATACTACTTCGACGACGAGCGCCTCTTCCAGGAGACGGATCCGGAGATGATTCGGGAAGGTCTCGTGGGCATCTGGACCTTTGTCCACAGCATGACGCTGGCCCAAATCAAAATCACCTACGACCATGTGGAGCCCCGCCCCTTCCCCGTCAAGCGGCTGGACACCGTGGACATGGCCGCCGCCGTCTTCCCGCCAGACCCGAACACGGAGGAAAAGCAAACGGCGGAAGCCGCAGCCTCGGAATCGGAGGCGCAGCCAGAAGCCGCTGACAATGAAGGACATGAAGAGAATCAGCAAGAGGCCGTGGAGGAACGCGAGCCACGGGACCTCACCTGGTACGCCACCATCGGCGGCTTCCCGCTGGACGCCCTCTCCGAACGCTTCTGGAGCTATGAGGACACCGTGGGCCAGAGCCGCCTCACCCCATTCCTCCTCAACTCGGACGGACTCGTCTACCGTAACCTCTTGGGCTCCGGTGACATGGCCATCCATGCCCAACTGCCCGCCACTCCCATGAACAACATTGCCGGCTGGCGTTTTCTCATGAAGCGAAACGCCAAGGCCAGACTCAACTTCTTCTACACCGTCGGAAAGCTGGAGGGAGAGAAATACTCGCCTCATTTCCGTCTTTATCACCACATCAGTGGCGACACCTTCAGCGATGGTCAATGGCGGATGGCTGGAAATACGGAAGTTGTTCCAGTAGAGGAAGTTACAACTTCAAACACAGAATGGGCCCCCGTCACGGTGTGGATTCCCTTCCGCTTCCATCGTCCCAAGGACGATGAAAACCACATGGTGGCATGCGTCGAAGGCTTTGGCATCGAGCAACTTGACGCCATTTCCAACGGCATTTGGGGCAATGGCCCCGGGGCCATGTATGCCGTCACGTCGCTGTCCCCCATCTTCTACGGCGTGCCGGAGCTTGATCTGGACGAAGGGTGCCAAATCTCCCTGCGAAGCAGCCTGACGGACACCGAACGGCTCCTGCGCACCACGGATCCCGCCGAACTGACCGAATTCCTCAACGCGCAGACGGAACCCGGCCTGCATACCCTGTATCTTGAGCTGCGCAAAGGCGGCAACAACATCATTCAGGAGCTGAACTGGATCGTCCTGCCGGAGAAGGTTCCCGTCACCGTCTCATGGGATCCGGAGCGGTTGGACACCGTCCGCATGACCCACGACGCCAACTACGTGGACCGCCGGTTTAGCATGTCCAACCTGATTTTCGACAGTAAGCCGATGCCGCCCCGCCATGGAAACATGGCGGACGACTATCGGCTGGGCATCCTGCCCCGCACCGCCGCCGTGGCAGAGGCCATCGCCACCGGCACCCTGAAGATTTTCGCCAACACAGGCACGGAGACTCTGGAATTCACCCTGCCCGCCAAGGAGGGCCGCGTCAACGGCGCCCCCGTGTGGATGGCCGCCAACGGCCTCTCCCCCTATGTGCTCACCTTTGAGGACGGTCCCCAGAAGCCGCTGGACTTTGCAGGACCGCCTCGCATGGTCGTTCGACAGGATGCCGTGGGCACCGCTGGCCAGGACGCGAACCCCTCCAGCTACCTGGTCGTCCGCAACACCGCCTACGGCCAAGTGCTGAACACCTCCTTCGGCACCGGCAACTTCAATATCGCCCAATACCCCATCCTGCAGTTCCGCTACCGCGCCTCCGACATGTCCTACATCAGCGCCATGATGCGGATTCAGGGCAGCGGTTCCAGCTACGCGCAGGTCGCGGCGGGGGACTACAGCGCCGCCGTCGCCTGCCGCGTCTCCCCAAATTTCAAAATGGATGAGACATGGCACACCTGGACAGGCATGATTCCAGACGCCATCCAGCTGGAGAACTTCTCCCCCAACCGCTTCACCATGTCCGAGCTGCTTCTTCGCTCCGTCGGCTCTCCGGACCAGACGGGCCGTTACAGTTGGATCAACTACGACGATCTGGTCATCGGCCCCGCCGTCCACAGCGCCGAACAGCTCAATCTGACCCCCACATTCTATGACCTCGACGGCGTCCAGGTCGTGCTCTGCGCCGTCTCCGCTAACGAAACGCCCTATCCCGACTTGACGGATGAACAGCGTAACGCCCTCTCCTGGAAGGAGTTCGCTCCTGGAGCCACCGTCACGCCCGAATTGGGCGAACGGACCGACGGCGTCTATCAGCTGTTCATCAAGGCACGGGACACCCAAGGGGCGGAAAGCTTTCCCATCTCACTCCCCTTCCTCTTGGACCGCAAGCCGCTGGTCACCAACTTCCATGTGGAAGGAAGCACCACGCCGCAGCTCAACGGCACGGAACTCCAAATCGACTTCACCAAAGCCGACGGCATCGGCGCCCCGTGGCGAATCGACCAGGCCACGTTCCATGTCAACGGCGAACAACTCAAGAGCCTCCTCCCCTGGTCTCATCGCCTCATCCACGACAAGAACCGCGAAACCATCGTGCTGAACCATCCGCTGGTCTTCCGTAAGCTGCTTGACGCATCCAAAGACGGCGACGAGTTCGAGTTCGCCATCGACAACATCGTCGACGGCGCCGGCAACACAATTCCACGTGCAAGTGGCTCTTTCAAAGTGGATTACGCCTCCGACAAGACGGGCCCCGCATGGTACTCCACCGCCTTCTCGCCAAACGTGCTGAAGGCCGTCACATGGGACGGCACCACCGACACGTCCCGCGTCTTCAGCGCCGGCGGCCACAGCAGCGCATCCATCATCCACAAGCACGGACAGAACGCCCACTTGTACCATACCTCCTATTATGGAAGCGGCATCCTGTCTCTGGCCACGAAATGGAAGCCCTCCACGCATCCCTACCTGGCCTTCCGCATCTCCCAGACGAACATCCGCAACTCCCTCGTGTTCAACCTGACGCTGACGGCGGAGGACAAGAAGACCTACGTCATCGCCCTGAACGCCAAGCCGCCGAAGGGCGCATTGAACGCGGAGCAAAAGATCGAATGGAAGTCCGATGTGCCTAACCGACTGATATTCAACGTGAAGGAGCTTCTCTCCAAGAGTGGCGTCGCGCAGGAGGATTTGGACAAGATCATGATCACCAGCCTCATTTTCGAACGCGGCGGCACGCAGCACGGCGACCCTCTGACCATGGACGACTTCTACATCCTCGCGCCACCGGAGAATTCCGCCGCCGATGACCCGCTCACGTGGGTTGCCTATGACGCCAGCGGCGTCGGAGGTCTGGTGGCCACCGCCATCAATCCGGAGAATCCGAAGGAGAAGCTCTGGAGCCACGAATTCGCCTCCACGGCCCCCGCCGACCTGAAGACCCTTCGGGAGAAGATGGGAGACGCCGCCGTCCAATGGATTCAGTTCCAGGCAAAGGACAAGGCCGGAAACCTGTCCCTGCCCTTTGAGTTCCCCCTTGTCAAATAGTCCAATGAATACATAAATTATTCTGTATCAAGCAGTTAGAATAAACATGCCATGACCCACAAGTCCATTCGACAGGTCATCACCTGCATCTGCGCCGTCCTTCTCCTCCTGCTGGCCAGCACGGGAGGCGGGCGGCGCATTGCCATCAGCATCAGCGCACCGTTTGCGGGAGCATGGCGGCGCATTGAGGGGCAGGTTCGTCGCACCGTCCGATGGATATTCCCCCGCAAGCCGCAGGAGGAGGAGCAGCAGGAGATCGACGACGCCATTCGCCTGCGCCGCCTCGAGATGTCTCTGGCGGGTCTTTCGCAGCTGCAGGAGGAGAACGCCCAACTGCGCCGTATGCTGCAACTGCCAGAAATGCCTGGCTGGAAGATGGTTCGCGCAGAAGTGCTGCTGCGGGACCCCGTGCTGTGGAATCTGGGCTTCACCATCACCCATGGCTCCCACGACGGCATCAGCGTCGGCGCCGTCGTGCTGGCGGATTCCGCTGTCATCGGCCGCGTCAGCCAAGTCTACGCACACAGCGCGGAAGTGGAGACGCTCGCCGCCCCCGGCTGCCGCTTCAGCGTCGTCATCAACGGAACCCCCTACACGGGCGTCATCCATGGCAAAGGCGGCCCCCCTTCCCGTGATAAACCCTGCTGTCAAGTGGATTTTTTGCCAAAGGACATGGAATTGTCTCCAGAACAGCATATAGTAACGTCTGGACTCGGCGGCTGGCTGCCCCCCGGCCTTCCCGTGGGCCTCATCAAGCCAGATGCGCAGGGACGGCTCTTCCAAATCGAGGACGCCTCCCGCGCCTGTCTCCAGGTCGAGCCCTTCGCGGATTTTGGCATCATCCATTTCGTCACGGTCATCTGCCCCCTGCCGCGGCGAGAACTCGTCAATGAGGGGCAATAACTGCAGAAGGAATATCCCATGATGAAAAAAGCCGTCGTCGCAGGACACATCTGCCTGGACGTCATCCCCGCCGTCGACCATCACTTTGACCTGATTCCGGGCCGTCTCTACGAAGTCGGCTCCCCCACGCTGGCCACCGGCGGCGCCGTCTCCAACACGGGCCTCTCCATGCACATCCTTGGCACGCCCGTCACCCTCATGGGCAAAATCGGAGACGACTCCTTCGGCAATTCCGTGAAGGACATCATCCGCCGCCGCGCGGACGGCATGGACAAGGGCATGACCGTCGTCCCTGGCGAGGTCACCTCCTATACCATGGTCATCAACATCCCCGGCATCGACCGCATCTTCCTCCACTGCCCAGGCGCCAATGCCAGCTATGTGGCTTCCGACATCAATTGGGATTTGGTCAAGGAGGCCGACCTCTTCCATTTCGGCTATCCCGCCTTCATGGCAGGAACCTATGCGAACGAAGGCCGCGAACTCATCTCCATGTATCGTCATGCCAAGGAGTTAGGACTTACGACATCCATGGACCCCGGCATGCCTGATGTGAAGGGCCCCGCCGGCAAGGTCAACTGGAAGAAGCTTCTGTCGGAAGTGCTGCCGTTCGTCGATGTCTTCATGCCCAGCTCGGACGAGTTGCTGTATATGCTTTGCCCCGAACGCTTTGGAGAAGGCGACAACCTGTCCGTACAAGACTTGGAGAAACTGGGGGCGGAGCTGATTGACATGGGAGCCGCCGTCGCCGCCATCAAACTCGGCAAACGCGGCATGTACATCCGCAGCGCCGCCGACAACCGCATCTCGCAGATGGGACATGCCCGTCCGGCGGACATCACGGCGTGGGCCAACCGCGAAATGCTCTTCCCCATCTTCAAGGAACGGGTCTTCAAAGGCGCCACTGGCGCGGGCGACGCCTCCATCGGCGGCTTCCTCTGCGCCCTGCTCCGCGGCCTCTCCATGGAAGAGGCGGGCCTCTTCGCGGGAGCCGTCGGCGCCTGCAACGTGGAGGCGCCGGATTCCCTCAGCGGCGTCCAGAGCTGGGACGCCACTCAAGCCCGCATCGCCGCCGGTTGGGAGAAAATCCATCTGGACATCGCGGCGGACGGCTGGACGCTGGACAGCCAGTCCGTCTGGGTCGGCCCCTGCCGCCACTAAAACGCAACACCATATATATATAATATGGTATAGTCTCCAGAGTCTTCTAGATACTCTAGATACTCTAGATACTCCAGAGTCTCAAGTAAAATTCCTAATTTCTAATTTCTAATTCTTAAATATGAATGCTATCTCACAAAAATTTCTGAATGCCTGCGCGAAGAATTTCGCCGCCGATTCCATCAACGGGCTACGCATGCGGGCCGTCGTCAAAAACGGCCTTTCCGCCGCCGCTGAAAACCACGTGGAGCGCATCGACAATCCCTTCGTCTTCTCCACGGAGCTGACCACGGGAGACATCACCTCCCAAAACCAGTCGGGCCGCTGCTGGCTTTTCGCGGCCCTGAACACCATGCGCTACACCATCATCAAGAAGCTCAACCTCAAGAACTTCGAACTTTCCCAAAACTATCCCATGTTCTGGGACAAACTGGAAAAGGCCAACTATTTCCTCGAGAACATCCTCGCCACCATGAACGAGACGACGGACAGCCGCATCATCATCCATCTGCTGACCGCGCCTCTGCAGGACGGCGGCCAGTGGGACATGTTCTGCGCCCTCGTGGACAAATACGGCTGCGTGCCTAAGGCCGTCATGCCGGAGACTTTCCACTCCAGCAACACCAACCAGATGAACGCCCTCATGACCCTGAAGCTGCAGGAGGACGCGAAAATCCTCCGCGATGCCCATGCCAAAGGGGCCACCATGGCCAAACTCCGCGCCTGCAAGGAGAAGATGCTGGAGGAAATCTACCGCATCCTGTGCATCTGCCTCGGCGAACCGCCCAAAACCTTCACGTTCGAGATTCGCGACAAGGACCAGAAATACATCCGTGAAGAGAACCTGACGCCTAAGTCATTCTACGACAAATATATAGGAAAAGATTTGGACGACTATGTCTCGGTCATCAACGCCCCGACGGCCGACAAGCCCTATGGCCGCTCCTTTACCGTCTCCATGCTTGGCAACGTCATCGGCGGCCGCCAGATCAAATACCTCAATCTGCCTGTCGATGAGCTGAAAAAGCTTGCCATCAAGCAACTTAACGACAATGAGCCCGTCTGGTACGGCAGCGATGTCGGCAAGATGCTGCTCCGTGACAAAGGCATCATGGGCACCCATACCTTCGACTATGAAAGCCTGCTGGGCGTCTCCTTCGGACTGGACAAGGCCGGCCGGCTGGACTATCGCAGTAGCTGCCTCACCCACGCCATGGTCCTTTTGGGCGTCAACATGACCAATGGCAAGCCGGACCGCTGGAAAGTGGAGAACAGCTGGGGCGAGAAGAACGGCGAACGCGGCTTCTACATCATGACGGACGACTGGTTCAGCGAATACGCCTATCAGGTTGTCATTCATCGTAAGTATTTGACTGCCAAACAGAAAGCCGCCTACGACGCGGAGCCGATCGTTCTCGCGCCATGGGACCCCATGGGCTCCCTCGCCTGACCCTCCCCTTCTAGAGCTTCTTCGCGACGGCACTCCCTCCGGGCTGTGCTCCGCCGCCACTGAAACACGACACCATATATATATAATATGGTATAGTATCCAGAGCCTCTAGAGCTTCTAGTTCATCTAGATACTCTAGAGCTTCTAGTTCATCTAGTTACTCTAGAGTCTCTAGTTAAATTCCTAATTCCTAATTTCTCATGACAAATTTCTAATTCCTAATTTCTCATGACAAATTTCTAATTCCTAATTTCTCATGACAAATTCCTAATTCCTAATTTCTAATTCCTAATTTTACAAAAGAGGTACTTATGACCCTTCCCGCCATCACGGCATTGACCCTTCAGGGGCCGTTGGGCAAGGCGCTGAAGAACTCCTGCGCCAACCGCCTGAAGAAAATCGACTATGACAAGCTGGTGGAGCCCTTCCGCCTGAGATACGAGACCAACGGCGCGTGGCGCTGCGAGTTTTGGGGCAAAATCGTCCGTTCCGCCATCCTGACGAACGTCTATGTGAAGGACCCGGAGCTGGCGCGGATCATCGACAAGACGGTGCAGGACATGATGGCCACTCAGACCGCAGACGGCTGCATCAGCAGCTATCCGGCTGAAAAGCAATGCACGGGATGGGATGTCTGGGGACGCAAGTACGTGCTGCTCACACTGTTGCGCTACTACGACCTGGTCAGGCAAGACCCCGCCGTGAAGGAATGCTGCATCCGGCTTCTCGACCATCTGATGACCCAAGTCGGCGAAGGCCGCCTGTCCATTCTGGAAGTCGGTCAGCACGGGGGACTTGCGTCATCCTCCATCCTTGGCGCGGTCGTCGGCGTCTATCGCATCAGCGGCGAAAAGCGCTTCCTCGACTTCGCGGAATACATCATCGCCAGCGGCTGCTCCACCAAGCACAACATCTTCCAGGCGGTGGAGGACGGCGTCCTTCCCATGGACATCGGCAACGGCAAGGCCTACGAGATGACCAGCTGCTTCCAAGGCATGGCGGAACTGCTCCAGCTCGTTCCGGACAGCCGTCGCCAAGCGTTGCTGCGCCGCTATTTCGAGGCCGTCTGGAACCACGAAATCATGATCACGGGCGTCAGCGGCCTGATGGACCCGATGGGCGAATATTGGTTCGATGGCCGCTTCAAGCAGACCCGAAACGACAGCGGCGCCCTCGGAGAAACCTGCATCACGGCGACGTGGCTCCATTACTGCGACCGCATCGCGCGCCTCAGCGACGATGTGCTGCCCTACGAGGCCGCCGAACGCTCCCTCTACAACGCGATTCTTGGCGAAATCGCGCCTGACGGCTCCACATGGATTCACGCGAACCCCACCCCGCTGACCGGCGGCGGCTGGAAGTGCCCCGCCCCCGACCAGATGCTGCAGTGCTTCGGCGAACCCTTCGACGGACATGACTGCTGCAAGGCGCAAGGGCCCGAAGGTCTCGCCATGGCCCCCCTCTTCGCCGTCACCACCATTGAGGGCGGCGCCTCCCTCAACCTCTTCGAACCCCTCACCGCCGATTTCTCCGACGGCACCCGCCTCTGCGTCAGTGGCGGCTATCCCTACGGCAACGAAACCCGCATCCGTCTTCAGTCGGCGGCGGACTTCACGCTGCGCCTCCGCATCCCCGCTTTCTGCAAGTCCTTGACCCTCAATGGGAAACCGCTGAACATCACGCCGTCCACCTTCCTCCCCATCACCCGCACATGGACCGAAGGCGATGAACTCGTCATGACCTTCGACCTCTCCCTCAAGGAGATGGACGCCCCCGACGGCTCCCCCTACACCGCCGTCATGCGCGGACCTCTCGTTCTGGCGGAAGACTCCCGCGGCGCGGTTCCCGACGCCCCCGTCTCCGTCCAATGGAAGGGACGCACGCTGGTGGACTACGCCACCGCAGGCAATCTCATGCGGGAGGACAACCCGTTCACCGTCTGGTTCGCCAAATAAAGGAAAACGCGCCTCATGACCATCCGCCGCATCGCCATCGTCCATCACTCCCATGCGGATTTCGGCTACACGGATCATCCGGAAGTCTGTATCCGCATGCAGGCGCAGTATGTGGCCGAGGCGCTTTCGCACATCCGTGAAAAGACGGGAGACCGCCAGTTCCGCTGGACCTGCGAAGTGTCCGAGCCGGTCAGCGCCTTCTGGCGGCAGGCGTCTCCTGACGAGCGGCGGCGCCTTCTTGACGCCCTTCGCGACGGCAGCATGGAAATCGGCGCCCTCCCCTTCAATGTGACGCCCTTCATGGACGCGCAGGAGTGGGACGAGGCCTTCACGTGGCTTCCGGCGGACATCATCGCCGCGCGGCCTCCAACCTGCCTCATGCAGACGGACGTGAACGGCATCCCCCGCGCCGCCCTGCGGCGGGCCGTCGACCGCGGAGTCCGCTTTGTATGGACTGGCCCCAACAGCTGGCTGGGCGGTCCCCCCTTTCCTCCCTACTCCTATTTCCACTGGCGGTTGCCCGATGGCCGCCAAGTCCTTGTCTATCAGAACAATGGCTATAACAACGGCTTTTATCTGTTCAACGACAACTGGCGGCTGGGCCCCGTTCCCGCCGCCTGCGACATGAGCTACCGCCGCGCCACGGGAGCCGACTATTTCAAGACCGACCCCGACTCCCTTCACGCCGCCCATGAACACTGCCTCCGCATGCTGAAGTCCATTGAAGGCGCCAGCGGCGGCGAGGCAATGGACACTGGCGTCAACGCCTACGCGTCCGCCGGAAGCTATGCCTATGATGTTCTGCCCGTGTCAGTTACAGGTCAATGGCGTTTCGACAACGATCCCCCCTTCCCCGCACTGGCGGATTTCGTCCACGAATGGAACCGCATGGGGCTGACTCCCGCGCTGGAGCTGACCACGCCAACCAACATCTTGGATGAGATGGAAACCCGCTTCGGCGACCAGTTTCCAACCGTGGAAGGGGACTGGCCGGACTGGTGGGCCAACGGCAGTGCCTCCACTCCGCAGCCGCTGGCGGCCAGCCGTCAGGCGAAGCGCGACCTGAAGCTGCTGCACAAGGTCGCCGCCGACTCGCCGTCCGTGGCGGCTCTCCGCCGCGAATGTCTCCGCGACCTGATTTGGTTCGATGAACACACATGGGGCAGTTGGGGCTCCATCGGCTGGCCGGATTCCCTCGCCACCCACGCCAACGCCGTGGACAAATTCGACCACGCCTTCCGCCCTCAGGCCCTCGCCGCATGGAAACTGTCCGACTGTCTGCGCCCTAAACTCGCCATGGACGAAAAGGGCATCGTCGTCGGCAACTTCACCGACACGATGCAGGACCAGTGGCTCGTCATGGAGGCGGAGGCTTTCCGCAACGGCGTTCCCGCCGCTTTGCAGGACGCCGTCACGGGCCGGCGAATCCCCCTTCTCCGGCGGCCTGGCCCCCACAACTTCGCCGTTCCCGCCGAGTCGGAATGCAGCATCGAAAACCACAGCCGCCAGTTTCCGGATTTGGCTCCCGACCGCACCGTTCTCTTCCGAACCGGGCCAGTTCCGCCAAACGATACTCGTAAGTTGTTGTTCTCCAATGACTTACAATACGTTCAGCCAAAAGCGGCCCCCGCTCTGCAGATTGAAACGGACGAAAACGGCTGGCCCGTCTGTTGCCGCACAGAACACGGCATCGGCTGGTTCCATGGCAATTTCGGCGCCTTCATCGGCCACGCCATTGAAGACAGCCCTTCGCCTCGCCGTGAGTTTGCCCGCATCTTCAATCTCAACGATGCCCAAGAACGCATGGCGGAGTCACTTAAAAAGATGCCGCCGATTTCCGCCATCTACAAAAAGGCGAAACGGCTGGATGACGGCGATGCCATGGTCTTCGAACAGGAATTCTCCCATCCCTTCCTGCTGTGCGGTACCCGTCGTCTGGAGCTCTACCCCGAACTCCGCCAGCTGCGGCTTCAGCTCCATCTCAACCGGAAGGAAAGCGCCCTTCCCCAAATCTGGTTCGCCCAATTCTGTCTCGACGCCGATGCCGCCATCCCCTTCCTCTCCGGCGGCGGGGACCTCTTCCAGCCATGGCTCGACCAGATTGACGGAACCTGCCATGACTTCTACGCCATCGATGGCCCCGTCGTCTACCGCGGCGTGGACGCCGTGCGCGTCTGGAACAGCCGCGACGCCGCCCTCGTCACTCTCGGCACGCCCCTCATCAACGAAAAGCGCACGGCAAAGCCGGAACGGCCGGACTGCATTAACGCCATGCTGTTCAACGACTTCTGGGACACGAACTTCGCCGTCGGCCAGGCCGGTCCGCTGGATTTCGCCTTCCAAGCCGCCCTCCTCCCGCCTGACACGACGACGGCCATCGCCATGAAAACCGCGGAGGATATGGGCACCGGCCTCCATTTCGCCCTGCAGCAGTAATGAGGGGGCAAGGACGCGCTCCTGCGCGGTCCGCCCCACTCGCATCAGATGCACACGGCGCATGTCATCTGGGGGATGGGGCAGCGGTCATTCAAGATGCTTTATGCATTGAAAATCCTGACCAAACGCTTATATTCTATCGTGCATTTCACAAATTGGCCTTTGGAAGACCTTTCGGCAAAGACGACAAGATGACACAAAAACGCATCACACATATGAAAATGCCCGACGGCACCCTTGTCCCTGTCAAATATCTTACAGAGGAGTCGGAGCAGCCGGAATATGTTCGCAGACTGGCGAAATCCGCAAGGGAAGCCAGCCGTGACGCCATCAGACGTCTCCTAAGCAAAGGCATTCCCGCCTACTACGTCAAGAATGGAAATCTCGTGCGCCTGAATCCGGATGGACATGAAGACATCATTGAGGAGAATCTTATCAAATGATTGCCCGGATGCGCATCTTCGCAGGTCCGAACGGCTCTGGCAAGAGCACGCTTGCACATTGGCTATCAAGGGATTACGCGGTCAATCTGTATCGGCACATCAATGCGGATGTCCTTTTCGCCGAGATCAGCGAAAGCCAAAGGACGGCGTGTCCGTTTTTCATGGACACGGCTTCCCTTCTTGCTTTTGTCCGGGAAACCTCTTATCCAGACGTTCAAAAATCGCATTTTTTGAACGGGGAAATTCGACTGGAGGAAGAAAGCGTCATTTTTTCAAAAGAGGCGGTCAACTCATATACCGTTGCGCTGCTGGCGGACTATTACCGTCATGAATGCATCGCGCGTGGCGAAAGCTTCTCCTTTGAAACCGTGTTTTCGCATCCGTCCAAAATCGAGATTATTAAAGAGGCGAAGCGCAAAGGGTTCCGCACCTATCTGTATTTCATTTCCACGGACGACCCCAAAATCAATCTGACTCGAATCTCCAGCCGTGTGCAGGAGGGCGGCCATGATGTGCCGCCTGACAAAATCATCAGTCGTTTCCCGCGCTGTCTTGAGAACGTGGCTCCGGCTCTTCCTTTCCTGAATCGCGCATATTTCTTCGACAATACAGGAACCGACATCCGTTTCATTGCCGAGATGAACGAAGGGGAATGGACTTTTTATGCTCCCGTCCTGCCGCAATGGTTCCACGGAGTCGGCCCATCCACAAACGTCCAATGATGACTGGCTTTCTCCGGCCATCAGGAATCTGAACAGTTCAGACCGATTCTGATGGAGGCAGTCGGGTGGGTCTTCCCGTCATTCAGAACGGATTGCAGCTGCCGTCTGGGGCGATGCGGATGTTCGCGTCGGGGTCGGGATAGCTGGCGCTGGATGTGGAACTGGTCTTCCAGATGGCCGTGGAACACTTCGCCGAAGCGCGCCTCCTCTGGATTGCCCATCCCGCAATGTCCATATATATTATATATGGTATAGGGAAACGGCACACCGTTCCATCGGATCCAATCCACCCGAAATGACAACAGCATGAAGCTAGCCAAATCCATCTCATCCACCGTCTGTCTCGCTCTGGCCGCCGCCATGGCCATCGCCGTCGCCTCCTGTCGGTCGCCTCATGGCAACCTAGACGACCACCCCGTCCGTCGCCGTCAGGCCTTTCGCGCCGCAGTTGCGGAGAACCCGTCGCTGATTCGAAGCCATCTGGACGATTCGGACGAAGAGATCCGCCGCTATGCGCTCTACTGCCTCGTGAAGGCAGACGGCACGGCAGCGCTGCCACAGCTGCGGAAGGCCCTTGCGGACTCCGACCTGCTTGTCGAACTCACCGCCGTGGAGGCGCTGGCGGGACTGGCCCCCCAGTCCGCCGAAGCCCGCGCCCTGCTGACAGAGGCCCTGCCGACCCTGCGCACCGCCGCCGCCCGCGAGACCGCCGTCAAGGCGTCGTGGCCCTTCCATCGGGACATCAAGCTGCTGCGAAACGACGCCAGCTGGGACCATGAAGTCACCGTCGTGCAGAAAATCGACCTTCCCCTCAAGGGCTGGCGCTTCATGACGGACCCGCAGCAGGACGCCCACACGAAAAACGTCTTCGGAACCGACTTCGACGACAGCGGCTGGCGCACCATGGACATCGGCTACTGGGAGTTTCAGGGCGTGGACGACTACAACGGCATCGCGTGGTACCGTATCCGCTTCACCCTGCCTGACAAAATTGACCACAATGCGGTCGAAATCCACTTCGACGGCGTCGACGAGTCCGCATGGGTCTGGCTCAACGGCATTTACCTCGGCTGCCATGATTTGGGCGAAATGGGCGTGGACATGCCCTTCGCCATGGACGGCACCCAAGAGGCCCGCTGGGGCGGCGAAAATGTCCTCACCGTGCGCATTCTGGACACGGGCCGCGCCGGCGGCATCACCAAACCCGTCCATATCGAGATTCTCAAGTAATTGCAGGAGAATAATATGCGAAAATCCCTCCTTCCCCTACCGCTGATTCTCCTCACCACCCTCTGCTTTTCCATTAATGCACAAGTTGCTCCAGGAAAGATACTTGCACAATGGGACTTCAGCGACTCCGCCATCGGGGAACAGCTGGAGCTCCGCGGCGGCACGACCATCATCGACGGCGCGTTGGTCAACCTCAACGACGACACCAGCAAGCCCGGCGGAGCCGTCGAAAAGAAACGCGATCCACGCCACACGCCGCCCGACGCCTTCGATTTCGAGGCCGTCTTCTCCCTCAGCGGCGCCTTCAAACGCAACCAATCCACCCCAAGCCTCTTCTATGACAGCAAATACGTCGTCGCCCCCAACCAAGAGGAAAAGAACCGCCCCTACCATTCCGGCTTCATGGTCGGCCTGAAGCCCGCCGGCGCGGCCACATCCACCTACCGCATTTTCGCCGTGTTCGGCTATGGACAAAACAGTGCCTCCGCCGAGAGCCACGTTATCCAAATCCCTACGGACACGGAACATACGGTGGTCATGTCCTTCAACGGCACGGGCCGGGTCAGCTTTCAGTTCGACGGGAAGGCCGTCGGCGTCGCCACCATCGCGCCGGGCGTCGTCTCCCCTGCGCAGCTTCCGGTCTGCCTCGGCGACCGCATCGGCTCCGTCTATCAGCCCTTCGGCGGCGCCATCCGCCGCATCACCCTGCGGCAGGCGGAATATCATCCCATCACCATCATGCTGCAACGCAAGGTCTTCGAGCGCGGCGAAGGCAACGGCACCCTGCTCCTCCATCCCACCCTCTACAACTTCACGGACACCCCCCTTGAGAACCTGTCCCTCGCGGCGACCTTCGCAGGGCAAGAGCTGAAACCGAAGACACCCTCCATCGCGGCCCATGGGCAGATGGAATTTGTCTATCCCATTGACTCATGGGGACTTGAACAATCCTATCCACTGGAGATGACCCTCCGTGACGAAAATGGCGAAGTCCTTGCCGCCCAGACTTTTGACGTCACCATCGTGCCCGCCTACGGCGACTTCATGACCGTCCTGCTGTGGGGCTACGACCCCGACAACGCCCTCATCCACGACATAGGCTTCACCCACCAGAGCTGCGTCGGCTTCACCGCCAACGGCCCCTATGACCCCAAAAACCGCCCCGCCGACATGGAAAGCCTGGACACTCTGCTCAAGGCCGGCCTCTACGGCTATTGCGCCGCCTCCACCAAATACCGCTTCGAAGGCCGCAAACGCTTTCTGCGCACCGACCGCCAAGGCGTCCCCTACCCCCGCCTCAACGCGGAGGCCAGCAACCCCGCCCTTCGCGACGAATATGCGGCGGACGTGAAATCCTCCGCGCTGGCCCTCGGCGACCACCCCGCCTGGGACATGGCGCTGATCAACAGCGAGGTGCGCGACGGCACGCGGCCGTCCTTCGGCGGCACCGAACCCGCTGATTTCAAGCAATTTGCAGGATATGACATTCCTGAGCAGGTCACCATGAAATACCCCATCTCCCACAGAAGCCGGCCAGACTTCCCATGGGACCGCATCATCGCGGCGGACTCCCCCGAGCAGGTCTTCTACCATTGGTTCTGGCGGGAGGGCGACGGATGGAACACGCTTCAGACGCTGCTGAGCGACACGCTGCACCGCCACATCCACCACCATTTCACCACCTTCTTCGACCCCGCCGTGCGCGTGCCGCCGCTGTGGGGCTCCGGCGGCCATGTGGACATGCTCAACCAATGGACCTACGCCTACCCCGACCCCATCAAAATCGCGCAGGCCACCGATGAAATCGCCGCCATGGCCGCCGGCAGACCCGGCCAGAAGCTCTCCAGCATGACGCAGGTCATCTGCTACCGCAGCCAAATCGCCCCTCAAAACGTGGAGGTGGCCAATCCCCCCAAATGGCTCGAAACCGAAAAGGACGCCGCCTTCATCACCATTCCGCCGGACATCCTGCGCATCGCCTTCTGGAGCAAGATCTCCCGCCGGCTAGACGCCATCATGTACCATGGTACCGGCTCCCTGCTTGGCCCGTTGCCCCACAGCTACCGCTACACCAACGGCGACACGAAAGTCGCCCTCAAGGAGCTGCTCAACGGCGTGGTCAAGCCCCTCGGCCCCGTCCTGAAGAAAGTCCCCGAATACACGCCGGAAATCGCGATATTGGAAAGCTTTACGGCAAATCTGCATTCCCCCGCCCTCTTCGCCGAAGGCTGGAGCGTCAACTGGGCCGCCGACCTCCATCTCGCCCTCCAATGGGCCGCCCTGCAGCCGCGCATCTACTACGAGGAGCATTTTCTGCAGGACAAGGTGGCGAAGCTTCCTGCGGTGCTTTTTGTGCCAAGCGCGGAAGTCCTTGATGATCAAATACTTGCAAAATTACAGGAACTGCAGCGCAAGGGCGTCGTCCTGGTGGGGGACGAATACACCACGCCCGCGCTGATGGTCGATCTCCGCATCCATTCCGTTCCCCGCGTCAGCACCGACCCCGAAGGCACCAAAAAGGCCCTTCAAAAGTTGGGCAGCGACATCGCCGCCATGCTCAAGGGCATCTACGAAGCCCCCATGAAGACGGACAATCCAGACATCGTCCTCTATCGTCGCGGCCGAGACGGCGCCGACTACTGCTTCGCCCTCAACGACAAACGCACCTTCGGCGACTACGTGGGCCAATGGCGCCGCCTGATGGAAGACGGCCTGCCCAACCACGGAACAGTCACCATAAGTCACGGCACAAAAGCCGCTTACGACCTTGTCAATCACCGTTCGGTCCCCTTCCGCAGCGACGCCGCCTCCACCGTCATGGACCTGGACTTCGCGGCGGCGGAGGGCAAAATCATCCTGCTGCTGAAGGACCAGTCCATCCACGACCTGACCTTCGCCTGCGAGCCGTCACAGCCCGCAAAAGGCGAGTCCTGCGAGCTGATCTTCCAGATTGTGGACGACAATGGCAAGCCCGTCAACGCCATTCTGCCATTGGAGATTGCCATGACGGACGCAAACGGCAACCGCCTGCCGCCCAGCGGCTTCCATGCGGCGGTCGATGGCACGCTGCGGATTCAGGACGTGGTGCCGCCCAACATGGCCGCCGGAACCGTCAACGTTCATGTCCGCTGCCTCGCCAGCGGCCTCCAACGCGACTTCCAACTCACCGTGAAATGAACCCAATGTGACCGCCAACCGCCAATTCATAAGGAACGATTCAAAGCCCCTTCTCGCTGCCCTTCCCTTATTTTGCAGAATAGCCGAAGATAACTATACAATGAATAAATTTCAGATGAATACAATGGCTTTGTTGCTCTTGACGATGGCAATCTCCTTTTCAAGAGCAGCAGAGAACTGGTATTTCCTGCCCAATTACACGTTTGATATCAGGGGAATTGAGACGTGCACGTCAGGAGATGGCCATTTTTATTCGTCAGTTCCGAAGAACCTCAGGAGTCCCCCTGGAACAGGGTGCTGGAGATGGCGGTGTCATGGGCCGAAGGATTGGTACGCCCAATATCATGTTTGACGATTATAGAGGAAAGCTTGTAGATCCTATTGATGAAAACTCTGTTCAGAGTTCATCCGTCCCCTTTTATCCAATCCACTAATGGAGGGATATGCAATGATAAAAAATTTTTTCCCAAGTGCATTTTTGATTCTTGCAATAGGAATCATGATTAATGTTCAAGCAAAAGAAGATTCTACGCAGTCTTTTATTGATGATTATATCGTGCAATTAAAGAAAACATGTCATTATGAGGATAATGCACTCCAAGTAGATAACAAGAATATTCAGGTTTTAAAAATTCACAGCGATATTTTTAATAATATCTATACCTATGACAAATACGAATCAAATAACAAAAATGAAATCATTTTCAATAATGTCAAATTTAAAGACAAAGACAAAATCAAATTTATCAATATTAGATTATATAATTCGAAAAAAGATGCAATAGAAGCGTTATTCGCAAATCTTGCTCATTATCAATTGCTTTGTTCACATCGGACACAGGTCCGATTATTGGAGAAAGACAATGGCTTCGAGTATGGCGACTATGCCGTTTGCGTCGATGATAGAGCTCTGTCATTTTCAAGAGCCAATGCATGTTTTTATATCTATTGCCCAAAAGGTTCTATCGACAACGGTTATCATGAACTCTTTAAATCATTGGATGAACTATGCTGCAAGCAGATTCAAACTGAAAGTGTAGATAACAACAGACTAGCTATCATTGTTTCTTCTCAACATGACAATCTTAATTCGGAAACAAGCATTGAAACACAGGAGCCCAAAACAACATACAAACGGAAAAATGGAGATGACGAGAAACTCGAGCAGGAGTTGAAGTCCATGCCGAAGGAGGACGCCTGGAAGCATTGCCTTGAGAAGGCGCTGGCGCTTTCGGAGTCTCCCGACGACAAGCCCGAAGAGCTCATGCTCTACCTTCGCGGGCTTCCAATGCCCGAGGCCGACGGCACGGCGAAAATCCTGCACCGCATCGGAGCCAATTCAAAGGACGCAAAACTCCTCTCTGCGGCGGCGCAGATGCAGGGCAAGTGGCTTTCGACCTTCTCCGAGACGCAGCAAGGCTTCATCGGCGATTTGGCAAACGCCCTGAAATCGGACGACGGCGCACTGCGGAGACGCGCCATTGAATCCCTTGGCAGAAGCGGGTCGCTGGACGCGCTGCCAGTTCTCCTAAAGGAACTTGAGTCCAATCCGGGCGATCCGGACGTTGCCGCCGCCGTCGGCAAGGTTCTCGGGCAAAAGCCTTCAGGCGGTGCCATGGACGAAGGACGTGGCAAGGAGCTGAACAACGCGGCGGCGGACTTTCTGCGGTCGCTTGAAACGCTGCGTAAATTCTATGATGCTCAATGACAACAACCTCTTATTCCATAGCTAGCTCAAGAGCCTCTAGAAGCTCTAGTTAAATTTCTAATTCCTAGTTCCTAATTCCTAATTTCTAATTTCTAATTCCTAATTAACCAAGAAGGGTCCTCATGAAAGCAACTCACATCTTTTGTTCCGCCGTACTCGGCTGCCTGGCCGCCATCCAAAGCATGGCGCTGGCCGCCGACCTCACCCCTTCCTATGTGATTGTCACGCCAGACAATCCGCCTGTGGTCATCCAGACCGCCGCCAAGGAGCTGGCCGACCACATGAACCAGTTCCCCAACTCCCATTTTGACATCGTGGCGGAGTCGCAGCGCCCCGAAGGGCGGCGGGCCATCCACGTCGGCCCCACGAAAGGCGCCGCCGCCGTCTTCCCCGACCCCACCTTCGCCAACGCCAAGCCGGACACCATCTCCATCCGCTTCGTGGACGGCGACATCTACCTCAACGGCCAGATGCCGCGGGGTCCCCTCTACGCCGTCTACACCTTTTTGGAGGAGTTGCTGGGCGTCCGCTGGTGGACTCATGAAGACACCTATATCCCCTCCAAGCTTGTCATCCAGAAGCGGGACATCGAATACGCCCCCACCTTTGTCTGCCGCGAGACCTTCTATTGGGAACTCCATCGGGACACGCCCTTCGCGGCCCGCCTGAAGGACACAGGCCATTTCTCCGGCATTCCGGAGGAATACGGCGGCCACCGCTCCATCATCGGCTGGTGTCACACCTTCTATCAATGGCTGCCGCCGCAGACCTACTTCGAGAAGCACCCCGAATGGTACAGCATGAACGAAAAGGGCGAGCGTTTCGGCGATTACGGCCAGCTCTGCCTTACCAATGAAGAGATGCGGAAGGAATTCGTCAAAGTCTGCCTGGAGAAGATTGCGCAAGACCCCACCGCCGGCATGATCTCCGTCTCGCAGAACGACTGGAGGGGAAACTGCCAGTGCCCCGCCTGCAAGGCCATCGAAGAGGAGGAAGGCAGCCCCTCCGGCCTGCTGCTGCGCTTCGTCAACGCCGTCGCGGCGGACATCCGGAAGCAGTATCCGGACTTCTTCATCGAAACCCTTGCCTATCAATACACTAGACATGCCCCCAAAATCACCCGCCCCGCCGACAATGTGGTGGTCCGACTCTGCAGCATCGAAATGGACTTCTCGCAGCCGCTGGAGGACGGTCCTCAAAACGCCAGCTTCCGCAAGGACATCGAGGACTGGAGCGCCATCGCCAAGAACCTCTACATCTGGAACTACATCACGAACTTCAGCAACTACATGCTGCTCCAGCCCAATTACCGCAACCTGGGCAACGACCTCCGCTTCTTCGCCAAACACCACGCCATCGGCATCTTCGAGCAGGGGGACGCGGGCTGCAGCACGGGGGACTTCGTTCGCCCGCGGGCGTGGATCGTCGCCCATCTGCTGTGGAACCCCAACCTGGACGAAAAGGCGCTGGCGCAGGAGTTCTTCAACGGCTACTACGGCGCCGCGGGACCGCTGCTGCTGAACTACATCGACTTCCTCTGCGACTGCATGGAGAAATCCGGCTCGCGGCTGCCCTGCTACAACGACAACGTTCAGCATTGGCTGACGGGCGCCGACCTCATCAAGGCCCGTGCCCTCTTCCAACAGGCGGAGGACGCCGTGAAGGACAACCCCGTCCTCGCGGAGCGCGTCCACCGCGAGCGCATCTCGTTGGACGTCTCCACCCTCCTCAGCTATTTCAACATGCAGAGAGAGGCCTTCTTCAGCACCCAGACCGTCGACGCCCTCATATCCCAAAACGCGATCACAGCCATCAAGGAGGACCTGTTCCGCCAGTTCGACAAATGGAATCCGGCCACCTGGCGGGAGGGCGGCCAGAGCATTTCCTCCTACAAGGAGCAGTTGGAAGGCCTTCTCAAGCCTTTTGAAGTCCGCCGCGACAACCTGCCCGAAGCATGCCGCAACCTGCCCGACGGCACATGGGACGTGCTGTGGCCACAGACCTTCAACATCTACTTCCTTGACAGCTTGGTCAATGTGGTGGACGACCCTGCCGCCTTTAGCGGCAAGGCCATTTGCATGAAGGCCAACCATAACCAATGGGCCATTCAAAACCACATCGGCTCCTACTACGGCGTGGGACGCAAATGGAAATATCTCATCCGCCTGCGCTGCGATGCGGACGCGAAGGACGGTGTCGCTGTCCAGTTCGGCGTCTACAATGCCGGAAAAGCCGGAAATGACTATCTCAGAGATATTAAGGTCAGCGAATGCGCGGGCAAGGACTATGTCACCATCGAGACGGAGCCCGTCCCCTTCGCCCTCTCCCAATACCTCTGGCTGGCTCCCGTGAATCGGCCGCCGGAGGAAGTCAAAGACATCACCGTGGACTCCATCATCATGATCCGCGCCGATCAAAACGTGGGGAACTGAACCATGCGAAACATCCTTTTTGCCATGACCGTTTCCCTCTGCGTGGGCGTCGCCACCGCCTCCGCCGCCAATCCCTCCGCGCGCCATATCCAACGCTCCATGAAGATGATGGAGGAGTCCACGGCGGAGCATCCCGCCACGCTGCGCGTCTTCTTCTACGGCCAGTCCATCGTCGCGCAGCCGTGGACGGACACCATCTGCGCCCAGCTGAAGGAACGCTATCCCACCGTGAATTTCGAGTTCTGCAAGCGGGCCATCGGCGGCTTCGAGGCCGACAACCTGAGCCGCACCGCCGTCAACGACCTCTATCCATGGAACCCCGACCTCCTCTTCTTCCACGTCTACGGCCGCATGGAGAAGTACGAGGAGATTGTCCGAACCGTCCGCGAGCGCACAGCGGCGGAGATCATCCTGTGGACCAGTCACTTAAGCAAAGGGCAGGACCCGCGGGCCATGCTCCTGAACCGCGACGGCCGCTCCCGTGACATCATGGACATCGCCCGCCGCTACCGTTGCATGGTCATCGACCTTAACCAGAAGTGGTGCAACCATCTGCTTTGGGAGGGAATCGCCGTTGAAGACCTGCTCAACGACTCCATCCACCTCAATCCGGAGGGACTCAAACTCTACGCCCAATGCATCGGCGAAGAATTGGTCCGCATTCCATCGTTGGGAGACAACCCAGAGTCATCCGGAACGATTAACCTATTGACTATCAATGACTTACAAACTGACGCCAACGGCAATGCCATCCTGCGCTTCACGGGCAACCGCGTCGTCGCCGTCTCCAATGGCGACGGGAAGCCGGACCTGAAGGCGGAGCTGCTTCTGGACGGCAAGCCGCTGACGGACTATCGGGAGCTGTGGGGGCTGACCCGCACCTCCACCGGCCCCTTCATCTGGATGCCCGCCATCAAAAACGTGGACTTCACGGTCCCCCTGCAGGCAGAGCATTGGGAGCTCAAATGCCTGCCGGACTCCACAAAGGACGGCACGCGCCTCCATTTCCGCGTCAAAGGCAGCAAGACGGGAGACGACGGCGAAGGCACCAGCGACGCGGACTTCGCCTCCCCCTCCGGCCGTGTCGTCATCCTCAAGTCGGACTGGCATGTGGCATGGCCTCTGGCCTACACCAAACACGAGCTCCCTGACGGCTATACCGTCACATGGGACAGCTATCCCCTTTTCACGACGCCATTTGCGCCACAGCCCGCCGGAACCCGCACCCTGCTGCTTCAGGGCTGCTCGCCCGAAACACACACGCTGACCTTCAAAGGCGCTGCGCCGCAGGAGCTTGGCATCACGTCCATTCAAGTGAACTGTCCCCCAAAAACCATCCAACAATAGGAGAACATCATGAGCAACGCATTGGTAAAAGACCCCAACGACATCCGCATCGGCATTCTCGGCATGACCGAAGGCAACGGCCATCCCTACAGCTGGAGCGCCATGTTCAACAAATTCAACCGTGAGGCCATGCCAAAGGAATGCCCCTTCCCCGTCATTCCCGTCTATCTGGCCAAAGAGGACTACGACACCATGGGCATCCCTGGCGCCCACGTCACCTGCATCGCCTGCAATCGGCGGGAAGACGCGGAGCATGTGGCCAAACTCTCCCTCATCCCAAAAGTCTATGACAGGCCCGAAGAGATGATCGGCAATGTGGACGCCGTCATCATCGCCACCGACATCGGCAGCGAACACGTCGAACGCGCCAAGCCCTTCATTGACGCGGGGCTGCCCATCTTCATCGACAAACCCCTCTGCGACAACGCGAAAGACCTGCAGTACTTCACCTCCCTCTTCGAGGCGGGCTATCCCCTGCTCTCCTCCAGCTCCATGCGCTACGCCAAGGAGTTCATGCCCTACCACAACGGCGGCACGCGGGAAGTCGGCGAGCTGCGGCTCATCGAATACGGCATGCCCAAAAAGTGGGAGACCTACGGAATCCATTCTCTGGAAGCAATTTATCCCATCGCGGGGCCCGGCTTCCTCAGCCTCCGCAACACGGGAAGCGCCCGCCGCAACATCGTCCACATCAAGCACAGCAAAGGCTTTGACGTGGTCCTCACGGGCATCTACGACCTCTCGGGCAGCGCGGGTCTCATCATCGGCGGCACCGGCGGCACCGTCGTCGCACACTCGGCGGACAGCTATTTCAGCTTCCGCACCCAGCTGGTCAAGTTCGTTGATTTCCTGAAGACCGGCGTCCGTCCCTTCCCATGGCAGGAGACCGTGGAGTTGATGAAGCTGGTCATCGCCGGCATTGACAGCCGTGAACAGGGCGGCAAGGAAATCTTCATCCAATAGTGCAGCCAACGGATTGCCCTCTTCATCGGAGGGCAATCCCATAACGGCCTGCTAAGGGGGTATTTTTTGATAAAAACGCAAAACTTACCCCCTTAACTGCCATTTAACGCCAATTGGAAGGCATTTCCGTCCCCCTCTCATCCCGCTCTCTTCACTCTTCACTCTTCACTCTTCTCTCTTTACTCTTCTCTTTTCACTCTTCTCTTTTCACTCTTCTCTTTTCACTCTTCTCTCTTTACTCTTCTCTTTTCACTCTTCTCTTTTCACTCTTCTCTTTTCACTCTTCTCTTTTCTCTTTTCTCTCTTCACTTTTCACTCTTCACTCTTCACTTTTCACTCTTCTCTTTTCACCTTCCGCGTCCCGCATCCCACGCACTTCCGTTCAAGGGCGGCAGTGAGTATCAAAAACGGTGCATGTCAATTATGTCCCTTTTTTATTGGAGTCCCAAATGGCAGACACTGAAAAATACATTTCTGAATTTGTTGGACAGGATTACGAGTTTCTAGAAAAACGGCGGCCTGTGCCGATGTATGTCCGCGAACCAGCCGCCGGATGTGATGAACACACCGGAATCATGCTGCTTGTCCATTACTGGACAGGCACTTACGATATGCTGTTCGAAGCATGCGACGATTTTTGCGACCGCTACAACGTTGTAGCCATCAACGTGAATTACCTTCAGAGCGGTCATGACGACCAGGACGGTATCCCGTACGATCTGGCGTTGATTCAGACAGTTGATTGTCTGCGCGCCATCTATCACGTGCAGAACAAGTTGCGTGCAGAAGGCAAACCATTCGACAAGCGGCGGCTGTATGTCGCAGGGCAGTCCGGCGGCGGCATCATCGCGTTGATGTGCGCCAAATTGGCACCGTGCACGTTTTCATGTGTTTTCGATTTGTGCGGTTGTTCCGGTCTGACGGACCACCATGCCTTTGACATGAAAGAGGGCGGATGGTCCCGTGATCCGTCATCGCCATTCTACAGGACGCCCGCCCATCAGGAAATCCGCAATCCAGGCAACATGACCCATCTTTGCAAACAGTTCGAAATGAACCCAAAGGAAAAGTATCTCATCGTCCACAGCCTGGATGACACGACATGCTCCGTGTTCGATAAGATCGCCGTCTTCCGCAACATGGTGGAAGTCGGTTTCCGTCCGTCTGCCGTCTTCGTGACGCCGCAGGATGTCGATGGACAAGCGGTCACAACGACCGACCATCCCATTGGCAACCCACATCTTATATATATAAAGTATGGAGACGAGTATTTCAAACAAGACGGGAAATTCGCTTGCCGCCGCGACAGTGAGACGGATTTTGAATTGCGCCATCGCATCAGTTACGATGTGACAGGCGGCATCTGGACGATGGATTATTCAGAGCTGCCGACGATTTCCTTCCAAAAGACGTGAAGGAGGTATCATCGGCGTTCCGTCGTTAATTAGGCGCAGGCGGGATGCATGCGTCCGTTTGGCGGCGTTTGTTCATATATTATAGTATAAGGTATATATAGAAGGATGACATGGCTCCGCAGAGGAAACTGCCCCCGCAGCGCCTCTTCCGTCACGACAATCTGCTCCACAAAGGATGACTTCGATGAAACGATTCTCTCTTCTGACCTGCGCAGCCACCATGGGGCTTGCCGTGTCGGCTCTTGCCGACGGCCCCTACCCCGAGCTTCTCTGGGACATGGAGGCCATCAGCAAGATGACCGGCGGGGCGGCGCTGACCCTGCATCAGCCCGAGTTCCGCGAGGTGGTCATGGTGTACGACGCGCCGTGGGAAGGCAACGACTGCTGCTACCATACCGTCTTCCATGACGGCCGCAAATACTGCATGTACTATCGCGGCGGAGCCTTCCACATGCCCGGCCGCCCCGACCACGAGTCCACCTGCTACGCGGAAAGCGACGACGGCATCCACTGGAGAAGGCCCAAGCTCGGCATTTGGGAGTTCGATGGCTCCAAAGAGAACAACATCGTCTGGATGGGCGATGAAGCCTCCCATAATTTCGCCCCCTGCTATGACTCGAACCCCGCCTGTCCTCCGGAACAGCGCTATAAGGCGGTCGCCGGCTTGGGCAAGGGGCTTTGCCTCTTCTATTCCCCCGATGGCATCCATTGGACCAAGGCGCAGCCGGAGCCGATCCTCACCAACGGGGCCTTCGATTCGTTGAACACCATCTTCTACGACGGCATCCACAACCGCTATGTGGCCAACTCCAGATTTTTCCAACAAATGGAGAACGGCATGGTGGTCCGCGCCATCCAGCGCCACCTCTCGCAGGACGCCGTCCATTGGGCGGATCCGGAGCCTCTCGACTATGGCCCCGACGCACCATACATCGAGCTGTACACCAACGGGATACATCCCTATGTCAACAATCCGACCGTGTACATCGGCCTGCCAAAGCGCTTCATCAGCAACCGAGTCAGCATCCATGACATGACTGACGCGGGCGGCCTGCCCGGCCTTTCGGACGGCGGCTTCATGAGCAGCCGCGACGGCATCCATTTCAAGCGTTGGGACGAGGCCTTTGTTCGGCCAGGCCTTCAGCATGAGCGTTGGATCAACCGCAACAACATGAGCGCCCAAGGCGTGGTGCTGACCAAAGCGGACCTGGAAGGCACGCCGCCCGTGCTGACCATCTTCTCCACGGAAGCCTACGACGGCCCCGAACCCGACCGACTCCGCCGCCTCACCCTGCGTCTGGACGGCTTCGTCTCCGTGAAGGCCCCCTATGGCGGCGGCACATTCACCATGAAGCCCATGACCATTGTTGCTTCGCAAGAAGACATTGACGGACAAGAGGTTAACGCTAATTTCACCAATGCCAAAGGCAAAGTCATGCTGCTGCTGAACGCCTCCACCTCCGCCCTCGGCGAAATCCGCTGCGAAATCCGCGACGAACAGAACAACCCCATCCCCGGCTACTCGCTGGAGGACTCCGTTCCCGTCTTCGGCGATGAGTTGGACCTTCCCATGATGTGGAAGAATGGCGCGGAAATCAGACCACTGGTCGGCCGCACCGTCATCCTGCATTTCGAGATGAAGGACGCGGACGTCTATTCCCTCCGCTTCGGCCAGCCCAGAAGCTGGAAGAACTGACCCCGCAAGGCCTCGCCGATGGGTGTCTATTAACCACAGAACACATCGAATACCCCAAAGCGTCCCACCGCGTCCACATCCATGTCCCGCTTTAAGAAAAAAGGGAGTTAAGGGGGTAACTTTTATCAAAAATTCAAAACTTACCCCCTTAACTGCCATTTAACGCCATGGGCAGGCAAATCCCCCACAAAAATGCCCCCTGCCCATCAGTTGACCTCTGAATCCATTGCTCACTGCTTTGGATTCAGAAGCTTTGATTCTCTTTCATGAATGGCGCGATATTGGCATGGATGATGCCGTTTCTGCGCTGAATGGGATCATTTCTTGTCATGATGTACTTTGGATAATTGTCCCTGATGCTCTCCAATGAGCGGTATTCTCTGTCTTCGGTCTCCCTGCTATCCATCATGGTCATGGCCACTTGGACATATGAAAACTCATGGTCCTGCCGATGCAAAATGAAATCGCACTCCAGTTTTCCAATTCTTCCAACGCTGATTTCATAGCCTTTTGACCGTGCATAGACATAGACAACATTCTCCAAGACAGGCCCGTAATTGATGCGTTTGTCCGTGTTCATGGCAAAATAGAACCCCAAATCGGCAAGATAATATTTCTGCTTGCCGGCCAATGAGCGACGCGACTTCAAGTCAAACCGTCTGCACGGATAAAGGATTTTCGCATCCTCAAGAACTTTGATGTAGTTGTACAAGGTCTCCCTTCGCGTGGAACAACCTTGCTTATGAAGGTCATCCAGAATATTCGTCAGACTCATTGTTGCGCCAAAATTGTTGATGAGATAGCGTTGAACCGTCTCGAAACCCCATCGATTTCTTATCCGTTTCCGCTTGCGAATGTCCTTTTCAAAGATTTCATTGACAATTCCACGAATATACGCCTGCTTGTCTGCCCCATCATAGCGAAGTGACTGGGGGAAACCGCCATCCATCAGGAACTGGTCAAATTCGCTCTGCAGATCAGACGACACAGGCTTCCCCAAAAACGCCTTCATTCCAAGATACTCCCTGAAATTGAGAGTGTACAACTCGAACTCCAGATACCTTCCTGTCAACTTGGTCGCCAATTCACCGCTGAGAAGATAGGAATTGGATCCGGTTATGAATATGGAATACTCCTCTTCCTCCCGATAGCCATTTAGGACCTCCTCAAAACCGTTAACATTTTGAATTTCATCGACAAACAGGTACTTTGTCCCCACGGCTCCGGATTTCTCCTGTATGAGCGAATCCAGTTGTTCAGGTGTCTTGATGCCTCGATAGTTCCTTTTATCCAAATTCAGAAAGATGATATTGGCATCAGGAATGCCTTCGCCACGCAACTCTTCTGCGATGATTTCCATGAGACAGGATTTTCCGCAACGCCTCACTCCGGTTATCACCTTTATGATTTGGGTGTCATGGTAGAATCCACGCAGTTTCTGCAGATAGTCTTCTCGTTTGTACAATTTCATCGAATGACCTCCTCGTCATGCCATTAGTATATATCAGCATCTCGTTATTGGCAACTTAAGGAGGTATTTTTTGATGAAAATGCAAAACTTACCCCCTTAACTGCCATTTAACGCCATGGGCAGGCATTTCCGTCCCCACCCATCTCGCCCTTTTCACTTTTCACTTTTCACTTTTCACCTTTCACTTTTCACATTTTGCGTCCCACGTCCCCTGTCATCTTCTTCCTTAAGAGTCACTCCATATCCCCTCGCCAAGAGGGATTTCCACTTTTTTTATCATTTTGTATTTTTTTTGATTTCTTTCACTTGAATTCTTGTAAACCGTGGTATAATTTAAACAGGTTTGTGTATCCTACTGATTCTCAGAGGGTATAAGAACACGGTTTGGGCCACTGGAACATTGGCCTCTTTCATAAACAGGGATCCTGAAAGTAAAAAAATGGATCCGGTTGCCTTAGTTGGAGATTAAAATGGCGAAGAATTTGTATGTTGGAAATCTGAGCTACAGCGTCAACGATGCTGAATTGAATGAGCTTTTCGCTCAATTTGGCAAAGTCGACAGCGCCCGCGTCATCACGGACCGGGAAACTGGCCGTAGCAAAGGTTTCGGTTTTGTCGAAATGCCCAATGATGACGAGGCTCAGGCCGCCATCAACGCGCTGAATGAAAAGGAACACGTGGGCCGCAAACTGACGGTCAACGAAGCCAACCCCCGCGAACCCCGTCCCCGCTTCCGTGACCGCGGTGACAGACGCTAATCCCGCTTTCTTCGCCGTCCTTCGAATCTCCTGATTTTGAGCTTCGCCCAATGGAATCCCGTTTGCAGGATTCCATTGGCGTTGGGTTCATATCTGAATTTTGAGGCAGTGGGCAGTTCCCGCTATTGCGGTGAACTGCTTTTTTTGTTGTCAACAAGACCTCTGAGCTCTCTGAACACATACGGCGGGAAATCCGCATCACCTTGTTGCTCATACCTTTAGGTCTTGCCTGGAGTCTGACTCATGGCCTGCTTTCACATCGTATTGGTGGCACCGGAAATTCCTCAAAACACCGGAACCATCGGACGCCTCTGCGTCTGCACCGACGCCGACCTGCATCTCATCCGCCCCCTCGGCTTCCAGCTGGACGAAGCCCACTTGCGACGGGCCGGACTGGATTATTGGCCCTTCCTCACCTGGAGCGTCTATGAAAACTGGGAGGACTTTCTCGAACGGAACCACCATCCCCAACGGCTAATCTTCTGCAGCTCAAAGACAAAGCGCAGCATCTACGATTTCGCTTTTCAGGAAGAGGACTGGCTGGTGTTTGGCAATGAAGGCCATGGGCTGCCGCCCCATTTCTACGAACAGTACCGAGACTCCCTCTACACCATTCCCATGCCTGGCGTTCACGCCCGCTGCCACAATCTGGCCAATGCCGCCTCCATTGTCCTCTATGAGGCCCTGCGCCAAACCCGCTGGAGCTGCAAAGCGGCTCAATTGAAGTAACCCCGGATGGAGGAAAAGCGAGACCCAGCGGCAAGGCTTTTATCCACAGAATGCACGGAATAAACAGAAGCGAAATGCCGCACTTGAGCGGCACTGCGCGTTTTTTATTTCAGGGGCGAGGGTGCCATCGGCCATTCCGATGTGGGTAATGCGTTCTTTTGCCATGGAAATTACCAGCAGCAACCATACGAGGCAAATGCCTGACTGCTCATCGTCAGGCATTTGCGTTCAGGACCACGTCCGTCCGGCGGCAGAGTGAACCACCGCACAGACGGACGGGATACGCCGTTTACCAATGGCGGGGTCCAGGTCCCGGATGGGGGCCGTGATGCGGGCCAGGTCCCGGATGGGGGCCGTGATGCGGCCCACCGTGATGGGGGCCGAAATGCGGGCCGTGATGGAACGGCGGTGGAATCACCACGGGAGCGGGACGCACAAACACAGGAGCGGGCTGCACCACCACGGGCGGCGGCGGCGCAACCACCACAGGAGCCACCGGCGTCACCACCGCGGGCGCTACAGGCGTCACCACTGTGGGGGGCACAGGCGTCACCACCGTGGGAACCGCCGGCTGCACCACCACAGGAGCGGGCGTGGGCGTCACCACAACCTGCCCGACAGGCGTCACCGTCACCGGCGCGGGAGCGGGTGTCACCACCACAGGAGTCGGCGGACGCACAATGTCCACCACATCTCCGACCAGATGGACGATGCCAGCCGCCAGATGAAGACCGTCATTGTGATGATGGTGATGATGATGGCCCGGTCCCGGCTGTGCCAACACCGTCGCGCCACCCAACACAACAAAACCTGCAAGAATCCATTTTTGCGTCTTCTTCATGTCTGTTCTCCTTCTTCTTGTCGTTTCACGTGCAGGCCCCGACACGTCATTTCGCTGAATTTCCCACCGCAGCGGAAGCCGGACCCATCCGTCACCATCGGATTCTCTCCCGCCGGAACCAAGCAGCCGATTCAAAACTTTGTTTGAAATCGTTGTTTGATTACCCATATAAACGAATCCATCCATTGATTATTGTCTTTGGATTAAAAAATTTTTCAAACAACCATTTTGTCGACCGCAACGCCTTCATTATGGCGACCGTCGCGCCGAAAAACAAAATACTATACCACCATATCCCATAAAAAGCCATATGCCATCAAAAATTTCCTCTTCCCTCCAGAAACGCCATAATCCCTCTCTCGATGGCATCGCCATCTCAATTCCTAATTCCTAATTCCCAATTCCCAATTCCTAATTCCCAATTCCTAATTCCCAATTCCTAATTCCCAATTCCTAATTCCCAATTCCTAATTCCCAATTCCTAATTCCTAATTCCTTGCAGAAGCTCTTTCCTCCATTATATTTAGAGAAATGACAAGGGGTTTTACCCTCCCTTCCCTCCGACATTCCATGAGCTACCATCCCCTCAATCTCAAACAGGCGTCCGACCTTCTTCAAATGGACGTCAGCGACATCCGTTCCATGGCGTTGAACGGCGAATTGCCGGCACAACTTCAAGGGAATACATATCTCTTTGATGAACAAGAACTTAAGACTTGGCTAAGTCATGAGATATTGCGCAGGAGCCGTTGCGCCGCCTCCATCAACACGACCACCGCCCGCTCCGCCGGATGTCTGCTTCCCCTGCTGTGCCGTCCAGAATACATCGAACCCCACATGCAAGGGCGAAGCCAGGCGGCCATTCTCCGCGAACTGACGACTTTGGCGGAGCGCACGGGGGCCCTTTACAATCCCAAAGACCTGCTGGAACAGCTGATCCGACGGGAGAAGATGGCCTCCACCGCCGTGGAAGGCGGCCTGGCCCTCGTCCACCCCTTCCGCAACGACGAATACACCTTCTCCGAGTCCTTCATCTGCCTCGGCGTTCTGGACTCCCCGGTCTATTTTGGCGATGCCCCCGACAATTCGCCCACGGACATCTTTTTCCTTATCTGTTGTTGTGACAGCACGTTGCACCTTCAGGTCCTTTCCCGCCTCAGTGCCCTGTGCCGACAAAAGGACTTTCCCAACGGCCTTCGGGAAGCGGAGACGGCGGCAGAGATGCACGCCCTGCTCATGACTGCAGAACAATCTCTGCTGCAACGAGATGCAAAGGAATGAGAGGGAACTTATGACGGACATGGATTCGGATCGGCATTTCATGGAGCTGGCTCTCCGACAGGCTCAGTTGGCAGCGGAAGCGGGGGAAGTGCCTGTCGGCGCGATCGTAGTCCGCGGAAACTCCGTCATCGGGCGGGCATACAACCAAGTGGAGCTGCTCAAGGACGGCACCGCCCACGCCGAGATGCTGGCTTTGACGCAGGCCTCCTCCGCCGTTGGAGACTGGCGGCTCAACGAATGCACCCTCTACGTGACCAAAGAGCCCTGCCCCATGTGCGCCGGCGCCATGGTCAACTGCCGATTGGGACGGCTGGTCTTCGGCTGCTCAGACTCCCGCACAGGCGCCGCCGGAGGGGCGTTGAACCTGACCTCCCTTCCGGGTGCCCTTCATGCCGTCACGGTGGAGTCCGGTCTTCTGGAGGAGGAATGCCGCCAGGTCCTCCGCCAGTTCTTCCAGCAACGCCGCAAGGAACAGCCATGAAACGAAAACTTGAAAACGAATTCAGCTGGTCGGTCTCCCGCGCCCAGCTCTTCGCCTCCTGCCCTCGGGCCTATTACTATAACTACTATGGTTCGTGGGGCGGCTGGGAGGTCGATGCGCCGGAGCGGACCCGTCAGCTCTACATGCTGAAGAACATAAAGCCGCTGGCCATGTGGGCCGGCTCCATTGTCCATGACACCATCAAAGAGGCTCTTGAGGCATTCGCCCGCGGGGAAGGATTTCCACAACTTACTCAGCTTCAAGAACTTGCGCTAACCAAGATGCGTCAGGGCTGGACGGAGGCCGTCCGCCAGGAGTGGCTCCGCTATCCCAAGCGGACCAACATCCTTGAACTGTACTACGGCAACCGCAAAAACCTCCCTCGAGAGCAGACAGACTCCATCAAAGAGCGAGTCCTGACCTGCATGGACGCCTTCGCCCACTCCGCCACCTTGGCTGAAATCATGCAGACCCCCTACCTGCAATGGAAGCCCGTGGACACCTTGGACACTTTTTTCGTGGATGACACCAAAATCTGGTGCGCCATCGACTTCGCCTACGTCGGCCCGGACTCCATTCTGCACATCATCGACTGGAAGACCGGCTCTGAACACCGCGCGACCCTACGGCAGCAACTGGCCTGCTACGCCCTCTACGCCATGGAGAAATGGCATCATCCGTTGGAGAAAATCGCCATGCACGGCGTCTTCCTCTTTGACGGCGGGCGACGCAGCGACTATCCCGTCGCCCCCGATCTGCTCATCTCCGTCAAAGACCAAATTCTGTCCAGCATCCAGGCGATGAAAGGCAAGCTGACGGATGTGGAAACCAATGCCGCAGAGGAAGATAACTTCCCCTGCACTCCTTCGGAGTTCAACTGCCGCCAATGCCCCTTCCGCGAAGCCTGCCCCTATTTCGAGGAAGTCTGAAAAACGGCCACGCGGCCGCCGCTCTCATGGTCACATCCATGGCACGAACAAAGCGGCGCCTTCCGTAATGACCGTGTCTCCTGTCCATCGCGAGACATGACGACACATTCGGTCCACGGAGGCTTTTTTACCGTGACGTGCGGTGCAAAATCTCCATGCGTAGGTATATTATGGAATATGCCGTGCCGCTTGAAAGGCGGCCGAGCTTTCTGTTTTTACTTAAGTTGTTGATTATAAAGGATTTATGAATGAAGACAATAGCCATGGCAATTGTGGGCATGATATGCTGCACAGGGTCGCTATTCGCCAATGCGGTGGCCATTGGACACCACCGCGACGGCGGCCCCCTGATTGTGCCTCAGCCCCAAGAGCTGAACCTCCGCCACGGCGCCTTTGCGCTTCCGGAGACATTGAGCGTGGCCGCACCGCAAGAGCTGGACATCGCGCCGCTGGCTGAAGTCTACGCCAATACGGTGACGGGCGGCGTTGCGGAGCGCACGAAAGCCATGAAGGGGAAGGCGCTCTGCCGCTTTGAGCTCACAAAATGGCGAGTTCCAAAATCGCCGGAAGGCTACACCTGCGCCGTCACCCCCAAGGGCATCACCGTCCGAAGCCGCGACGTGCGCGGCCTATACTACGGCATGCAGACGCTCAACATGATGCTTCGTCACCGTGACGCGGCGGAGTCGTTGCCATGCTGCGCCATCACCGACGAGCCGGATCTGCAGATGCGCGGCCTGCTTCTGCAGCTCAACAAATGCTGGAACACCCCCTTGTTCGACATGGATCGCGTCTGCCATGTCATTGATGTGCTGGGGGCCCTCAAATACAACACATTGGTGGTGGAATTCGCCGACAATTTCCCCTTCGAAGACTCACCCTTCACCAAACGAAAGGGCACCTACAACCGCCAGGACATCGAGAAGTTCCTTGCGGCGGCGAAGCGCAACCACATGGAGGTCATCCCCTATTTCCCTCTAATCAAGGGATATGCGCTGGAGAACCATCCCGATTGGGATGAATTGCGGGATGGAAAACGGGGCGTCTACTGCCTATCCAACCCGAAAATCCAGCCCTTGATAGAAAAATGCATCCGCGAAACCGCCGACTTCATCAAACCAAAGTGTTTTCACATCACATTGGACGAGATGGAACTTGCTGGCTTCCCCTCATGCCCCAAATGCAAGGCGGCGGATCCAAAGCAACTGCTGCTGAACCACCTCCTGCCCATAAAGAAGATTCTTGAGGAGCGCGGCATCACGCCTATTGTCTATCAAGACCAGTTCTTCGGATGCGCCGAACCCTCTGCACAAAGGGGACTTGACCTCCGCGGCGTGTTGGACGCCCTTGGAACAGACACCGTCATCAACACGTGGGAGTATTGGTGCCACCCCTCCGACGCCATCGGCACGAAGATTCGCAAAGCAGGTTTTAACAACCTGTTGTACATGTCCTTCGCCATCGATTTGGAGAACAGCTGGCGGCTGCCTGTCTTGGCCAGCAAGATGAACGCCATGGGCAATATTCTGACCTATTGGAGCATGGTTCCGCCTGCATTGGATTGGTCTGCAACTCACGCCATGCCAGGATTTTATCCATCCACCATCGCCCAAGCCAACTACTGCTGGAACGCCCATGACGCGCCCTTTACCCAAATTCCCATGGACGGCGCGGTGCTCCTGCGGGAGCTGCTGGACGGCCCCTTGCCCAACGCCTTCCGTGGCGCGGCGGCGCCGTTGCCGCTGACCGGCGCGGTGAACACCGCTCTCCACGGCGATCCCGTGCTGCCCGAACTCGACGCCGCCACCGTTGCGGAGCTTCAGCGCATCGCCGCCGCCGACCCCGCCCGCTTCAATCTTGAAGTCAACGACGGAACGCTGATGGCCACCGTCCTTTCGGGCTACAAATACGATGGCTTCGCGAAAGAGCCCGTGACCATTCCCGTCAATACCATCACCACGGGAGCCAGCTTCCTCATGACGGCGGCGGCCTTCACCACCTTCGCCTACCCAACCAGCGTCTATGAGCTGAAATACATCGACATCGGCGCCCTGAAATTCGTCTACGCCGACGGCACGGAGGAGGAACTGCCCCTTTCCTATCGACGGAACATCAACGAATGGAACAGCTGCGTCGGCACCAATTGCTGCCGTCTTGTGGCCCGAGGCAACGACCGCAACGGCGCCCTTTTCACCCTGTGCGCCATCGATTGGCGTAACCCATTCCCGGAGAAAGAGTTACAGAAAATCATCCTCTCATCAAAGGGCGACACCTTCCTTTCTCCCGTGCTCTTTGCGGCGTCCCTCTCCGACACAGACAAAACGCCGACGGGACTGAATGGCGCGTTGAACGTCCCGCCGCCCGTGAACCGCGCTCCCATCACGCTCCACAACATGGTGAGCTTCGAAAACGGCGTCCCAAAAGGGACGAACGCCCAGGGCCTTGGCATCAAAACGTTCATCTGTGAGACGGTGGACGATCCGCAGCGCGGCAAGGTGCTGGAACTGCGGCTACCTGACGGTTGCCCCTACCTCTCCCGCGCCTTTGCGGACATCCCGCTGGATAATTCGGACGACCTCGCAAGCGTTGTCTTCGACATCAAGATCGACACGCCGCAGGCGGTCTTCCGTCCGGATTTCTACCTGACCAATCGAGATATCTCCAAATATCTGAATGCCACAGGTTTCTATCTTGACGTGGACGACCAGTGGCACACCGTGTGCATCCCACTGTCGCGCTTCGGCAAGAGCGGCGGCGGCGTTGCCCCCAAACAGGCGGAGGCGCTCCGCATTGCCTTCTTCATGCAGCAATGGAATGGACCAGTCACCATCCGCGTAGGGAATTTCAGCTATAGTGATGGCGTGATGCCCTGCCGCGTCAACGTCACCGATCCCGCAAAATAAAATTCATCTCTATACCATATTATATATAAGGAGAACAACATGGGCATTTTGAAGAACATGGGCATCGCCGCCATCATGGGTTTTGTCATCGCGACGGCTTCCGCAGGCGACTTCGGCATCAGCAATCTGGAGCTGAACCATCCCGATGGCATCTACCAAAAGGGCGAGGAGATTGTCGTGACGGGCACCCTGCTCAAGGCAGAGCAGCCCGCTCCGGAGTACAAGCTCCGCGTCGTAACCCGGTGGGAGTCCGTCAAAGCCGTTGCCACGCAGGAGTTTCCATGTGACGGAAAGCCCTTCGCCGTTTCCTATCGGAACGAAACGCCCGGTTGGGTGTATTTCACCTTCCACGTCATCGGCCCCGACGGCGAAGTGGTCAAGAACCCCTCGCCGAGAAATCCGCAATACAGGAAAGACCAACTGGTTGCAGAAATCGGCGCCATGATCGCTCCAGAGGAAATCCGCCCCGCCGATGAACCTCCCGCTGACTTCGATGAGTTCTGGAAGGCGAAGCGCGCCAAACTCGACACCGTCCCCATGAATCCGCGTCTCGAGAGGATCGACTCGGAGACGGAGGGCATCGCCCTCTACACGATTAAGCTGGACGCCGGCGTGTCGCGACCCGTGACGGGCTATCTCGCCGTGCCGCTCGGCGCGAAGGAAAAGAGCCTGCCCATCTATCTCACCTTCCTTGACGGCGTGGACGGCGATGCCTACCGCGAACGTGCCATCAAAATGGCGGTGCGCGGCACGGTGGCGATGATCACCACATGGCATGGCTTCGAAGTGAATCAGAAGCCCGAGTACTACAAAGAGAACTGCGCCAAGCTCGAACGGTGGAAGTCGGCGGCGGACGGACGGGAAGCCTTCTGCTACAACGAGACGCTGACCCGTGCCATGCGGGCGGCGGACTACATCAAGACCCGCCCCGAATGGAACGGCAAGGACTTCCTTGTGGGCGGCGGCAGTCTGGCCGGCGGACAGGCGGCGGCGGTGGCCGCGTTGGACCGCCAAGTCACCATCGCCTTCATCCACACGACGAGCCTCTGCGGCTACAACGGCGATTTGGCGGGCCGCAAACGTTCCCTGCCCTTCCACTGGCAGCAGGATTCGGCCATCACGCCGGAAATGCGCAAGGGGGCGGCCTATAGCGATGTGGTGCATCTGGCCAAATACATCACCTGCGAATGCTACTTCTGCACCGGCTTCGCGGACGAAATCTGCACGCCCTCCAACGTCTTCACCGCCTACAACAACGTGCCGAAGGGCGTCAAGAAGATGATGTACACCAATCCCCGCACGGGACACTACGGCACCACCCGCGATCTGAACGAAGAGCGCCGCATCGAGGAGTTCTTCAAAAAGTGATCCATCCAACCTAAAAATTCTGTAAGTAATTGCAAATAAACATGTTATGACTATAAAGAGCTTTCAGGGCTTTTAGAATCTCTTGCCCTGCTAGCCCTTCTCTACCCATCCTCTCCCGCCGCAAAAAGCACCTTCAACCCATGCATAAAGGGAATCCATGAAACGCGTCGTCATGTCATTTGTAGTCGGTCTGTGTGCGTCAGCCATTTCCGCCGTCATCGCCCCGGATGGGCGGCCATATACGCAAATCGTTGTGGCGGAGAATGTTCCGGATAGCGTCAAATTGGCGGCCACGGAAATGCAGCGGTATCTGAAGAAGATGACGGGCACGGAGCTGCCGATTGTCCACGAGGCGACCCAGAGGCCGGTCATCTGCATCGGCGAGCAGCCTCTTCTTGAGGCGGCGGGCCTCAACGCCAAAGGGCTGCGCAGCGAAGGATGGGCCTGCCGCACGACGAACGACTTTCTCGCCATCTACGGCGAAGACTACGGCGGCCCGCAGCTTTTTGGCATGCGCAATCCATGGCGTTGGGTCGAATGCTACAACGATGAGCTGAAACTGAACGCCTACGGGCCCTCCGGCACCTTGAGCGGCGTCTATGAGTTTCTGCACCGCGTGGCGGGCTTCCGCTTCTACATGCCCGGCGATGATGGCACCGTCGTTCCCGAAGTCCCTGAATTCAAGGTACCTGCGCTGAAATTGGATGGGGCGCCGGCGGTGCCGTGGCGGTGGGCATGGATTGCCATGCTGTCACAGAATAAAGATACGGCCATTTGGTCCAAACAGCTGGGTATCGGCGGCCGCGCTCCCGTCCAAATCATCCACAGCTACGACTTCATGTTGGAATACAAGGACAGCCATCCGGAGTATTTCGCGTTGGTGGACGGCAAGCGGGACTTCACCAACCTCTGCGCCGTGGGCGGCGGCGGCCATCTCTGCCTCACCAATCCGAATCTGATTCAGCAGTGGGCGGACAAAATCATCGCGTGGTTCGACGCCAATCCCATGATGGACGTCTATCCTCTGGCCCCAAGCGACGGCCTGCGCCGCATCTGCGGCTGCCCCAACTGCCAGGCGGAGCTTCATGCGGACTACCCTGCGGAGGAGCAGTTCTCCTACCACATCTGGAACTTCACGCAGAAAGTGGCCGCCAAAGTCGCCGAAAAGCATCCCAACAAGTATGTGGGCTGCCTCGCCTACGAAAAGTACCGCACGCCGCCGCGGGAATTGGACAAGATGAAGAACGTGGCCGTCATGTTCTGCAATTGGCGTGCCATTGCCGCTAACCCGCAGTACCAGAAGCAGATCCATGACGAAATCGACACCTGGGCCAGCCGCGTGGACCGCTTCTACCTCTGGAGCTGGTACTTGGACCATTGGCCGCCGCTGCACAATCTGCCCGTCGTCCAGCTGCACGTCATCCAGAACGAGCTGACCTGGCTTCTGGCCCATCCCAACTATGGCGGCGAATTCATCGAGACGGAAGGCCGACCCAACAACCCCACCGGCTATGCCCGCATGGACACCCCTGGCATGCAGCATCTGGGCCTCTACATGACCGGCCGCATGTACATGGATCCCTCCACCAATGCGGACGACATGCTCAAGGAATACTGCCGCCTCTTCTACGGGCCCGCGGAGAAGCCCATGCTCGCCTTCTGGACCTCCGCCCAAAAGCGGCGGGAGGAAGTCTATGCCGTGGAACGCTCTCCCGAACCGGAGGCTCTGTTCAATCTCGAGTTCATGAAGGCCTTGAACGTCCACATGGAGGCGGCTTTGGCGGCCACGGCGGAGGGCAGCGTGTACCGCCGCCGCGTAGAGGTCATCAATGGCGAATTTCAGGAGGGACTGAAGCGCATAGAACGGATGGTCGGCATGGGGACGCGCAATGGCAAGTTGCTGCCCGTGGCCAACTTCGGCGATGTATCGCGGCTGGACGAGGAGATGTTCTGCGGCAAGGACGGCGGTCCCGCCGATACGCCGAAAACCACCATCCGCTACGGCTGCGACCGCAGTGGTCTCTATTTCCGTTTCATCGCCTACGAGCCGGACATGGACAGCATCGTCGCCAATATAAAGGAAAACGACAATGGAGACATCTGGCTGGACGACTGTTTCGAGATTTTCCTCTATCCAGACGCCGATGAACTGGTCAAGGGCTACCACATCATCATCAACACGGTGGGCAGCGTCTTCGACGGCATCACTATGAACGCCTCCTTAGCCCATGACCTCACTTGGCAGAGCAACGCCCGCATGGGATTCCGCAAGGAGGACGGCTATTGGATCATGGACGTCTACATCCCCTTCGAGTCCATCGGCATCAATGACCCAAATTTTGCGGGCCCCATCGCCGCCAACTTCTACCGCAATCGTGCACGGAACGGCAACATCGGCTATGCCTGCTGGAATCCGACCGGCCGCGAAAACCACAACGAGCCAAAGCATTTCGGTCGCCTCGCCCCCAAGCAGTAAAGTCCACAGAACACACGGAATCGGCAGAATGCATTCGGATGCAAGTATCTGACTGAGAGGGAGTTATAGAATATGAAGACCATTTGCATCATCTTGTGCGCCGTGTGCGCGTTGTTTGCGGCCATGCCGCTGCATGCGTTGGAATGCACCCCTGTCTCGACGGCGCCAAAGCTCGACGGCCGGCTGGACGACGAGGCGTGGGCGGCCGCGCCATGGCAGGCGGACTTCGCCACCATCGGCGTGGAGCCGAAGACGCCCCGCGAGTCCACGCGCTTCAAGGCGCTGCGGGATGCGCAGGGGCTGTGGCTCGGCGTGGAATGCACGGACGCGATGGTGAAGGGGCAGAAGCGTGTCCGCGACGACGGAACCTGGATTGACGACTGCGTGGAGATCTTCATTGCGCCGCATGCGCTCATCAGCCCCGATCCAAATTGCCAGGACTACTACCAGTTCATTGTGAATGCGGCTGGCTCCGTCTTTGACGGCTATAGCATCGGCGGCTCCCTGGATGACACGTGGGAATGCCGTTTCCATGCCGCCACGGCGCGGACGGAGACGGGCTGGAGCCTGGAATTCTTCCTGCCCTTCAGCGCCTTCCAATCCGACAACGAGGACACGTGGCATCTGCTGATTTCACGCGAGAACATCCATGACGACAAGGGAAGCCGCGAGATATGCAGCTTCCCGCACGTTCAGTACCTTCAGGCGACGGAAAAATATGCGCCATTGAAGGGGCTTGCCATTGACAGGACGCGCTTTGGCAGCACGATGGAAAATGTCGCGATGGATGCCCAAATCACCGGCGGCGGCGCGGAGTGCTCCGTCACGGGCGAGCTGAAGACGCTTTTCGCGGGCGACGTCGAACTGAGATGTCAGATTCTCGACAGCGAGGGCGGAGAGGTCGCCGTTGCCGCTCAATGGATGAACACCACGGCAAATGCCCCAACCCCATTCCGTCTTCCCGTGAAACTGACGGAAAGCGGCGTCTACAAAGTCTGGCTTGAGCTTTGGGAGGGACATGGGATGATCTTCCAGCAGGCCACGCTGACGGAGCTGAAGCTTGCACCGTTGTGCATCACCCCCCTTTGGCCACGGCGGAACACGCTGATGGCCTCCATGACCAACCGTGCGGCGCGTTTTGCGTTGGAGTGCAAATTGTCCGAAGAGCAGCTGGCAGGTGCGCAAGTCGTTGTGTCCGTGAAAGATGCAAATAACACGCAAGTCATTCCAGCGCAACGACTTACATTAGACGCTAAGCGGATGGAGGTTTCATTTCCTCTGGAGCATGTCGAACCTGGCAAGGTGAAGGCGAGTTTCTGCATTGAGCGGAACGGCGGGATGGTGGCTTCGGCGGAGGAGACAATCACGGTGCTGCCGCCGCTGGCGGGGACGGAGGCGTATGTGGATGCGCAGAGGCGAATTGTCATCAACGGCCGGCCGACGTTCCTGCGGGGCTTCTACGGCTGCGGATTGGGCGATCCGGACCAGAGCCGCGAAATTCCGCTGCTACGCAAGGCGGGCTGCAATGTGGCCCATTCCTATGTCCTGAACACGGAAGACCTGGACACCGTCCGTCAGCGTCTGGACTGGGCGCGTCAAGGCGGCCTGTGGGTAATGCTGTACCCCTATCCGCACATGTCGGCGACGACTGCCGGCCTTAAAGTTGGCGAAAAGACTTATCTCACTCTTACAGAGGATGTTAGAACTCACATCATTGATTTCGTGAATGCCCTCAAGGACCACCCAGCCCTGTTGGGATGGTTCCTCTTTGACGAGCCGCGTAATGCAGAATATGCGAGGACATTGAAGGAAATCAACGAGCTGCTGCATGAAATCGACCCCGCGCATCTCACATTCGGCAATGACAACGACGGCACCGGTTGCGTCAAGCTGCGCGACTGCGCGGATGTGCTGATGCCAGATATCTATCCTGGGCCAGTCAAAGGCTCTGATGTGGTCCGCACATCCATTGGCGCCATCTACAACCAGGTTTTCGACGTGACGCGCAAGTGTCCGGACAACGCCGTCTGCTTCACGCCACAGTCCTTTGATTATGATAGCTTTGCGGAGCGTCCAAATTCCCACCGCGGCCCCACCTTCCGCGAAACCCGCGCCACCGTCTTCGCCACCATCGCCGCCGGCAGCCGCGCGGGCATGATTCCCTACAAAATCGGCAATCCCGAAGTCAAATATGGCCAACAGCACGCCAACGCGGGCATATTCTGCTCCCCCGAGATGAAACTGGGCTTTCTGGAAGGCGTCATGCCCGAAATGGCAAGTCTGGAGGAGGCGCTTCTGGCTCCCGACGCCGCCTTCCCCGCTGTCTGCTCGCTAAAGGAGGTCAAACTGATTTCGCGTGCTCTCGCCCACGATGGACAGAAATACACGTGCGTCTTCTCCACGAATCTGCTGCCGAAGGACTTAGGGGAAGCCATCATCATCTGGCCCAACGAGAATCCGGTGCGGCTGTTGAGCGAGGCCATTCCGCTGAAGCAGAACGGCCGCGAGATCAGACTGCCCTACGGCAAATACGCCGTCCATATTCTCACCGACGATCCCACTCTCGTCTCCACCGTCTCCGTGGAGGCCCTTGAAGCTCAAATCGCCCTTGAATCCGAGTCCATGAAGAAATCCACAGGCCCCACGGAATAAACAAAGGGGCTGTTGGATTCTGCAAGGCCTTGAAAGAGCCTAATTTACACAAACCCGGGGACAAGATCTTCCCCCATGACCCACAGCCCCAACGGCTTTCCACTTTTCACTCTTCGAGGGACGTGGGACGAGAGACGAGAGACGGGAGACGAGAGGGCTCTTTTCTCTTTGATCTCTTCACTCTTCGTGGGACGGGAGACAGGAGACGGGAGACGAGAGACGGGAGGGCATCTTTGAGTCCCCTTATGGGGCCATTGCAAAGTCATAACTATTTTATTATAAATAACTTACAAAAAAATAGTTCTCTCGCGACTTTTCCGTTCGAAAACCGTCTTTACGATGCCAGCAGACCGGAGCGGATGGCGGCCTTCAGCGCATTGGCGCGATGGCTCATGCCGTTTTTCAGTTCGGAGGGCAGTTCCCCAAAGGACTGCTCATGGCCATCGGGAATGAAGACAGGGTCATAGCCGAAACCGCCGCTTCCGGCGGGAATCAGCGCGATGCGCCCCGTCACCTCGCCTTCCGCCGTGCCCACCCAGCCGTCCGGCCGGGCCACGGCGATGACGCAGACAAAGCGGGCGCGGCGATCCGTCAGCCCCTCCATGACCTTCAGCAGTTTCGCCAAATTGCGGCCATCGTTTCCCCCTTCTCCCGCATACCGCGCGGAATGGACGCCGGGCGCGCCCCCAAGGGCCGTCACCTCCAGCCCCGAATCGTCCGCCAAAACCGGCCGGCCGATGGCCAACGCCCCCGCCAATGCCTTCTTGCGGGCGTTGCCGTCGAAGGTCATGGCGTCCTCCACCACCTCCGGCATGCCTCCATAGGCGGCAATGCTTTGGGCCGTCCATCCGAACGGACATAGTATCTCATTGATTTCCAATATCTTATGTTTATTACCCGTGGCAATGACGATTTCCTTCATCGTAGCCTCATTTCTGTTTCTGCCTGAAAACGACATTATTATAGTTGTATTTTGGAAATTCGCTACCCTGGCTCCGCCTTTTTCCAACGGCGCCATGACTCCCCTCACGGCCGCAGCGCGGAAATTGGCACCACATGGACACCATCCTCCCGCGTGTACGCCAACTCACCGCCGGTGACCACCATCAGGAGCGTCGGCTCCGCTAAGGGGCATTGACTCTCCTTCTCATTGTATTTTTTTATAAGTTCTTTTATTTCAATAAGATGCTTTGCTCCCTCATCAATTTCAAAGGAGCCCAATTTAACCTCTATAAGTGCGTACCGTCCATTTTTGATATGGAGCACAGCATCGGCTTCCAACCCATAGCGGTCTCGATAATAGGAGAGTTTACCGCCCAACGGCATGGAATAGGCCCTCAAATCTCGCATGACCATGCTCTCGAAAATGAAGCCGAAGGTCTTGAAGTCTTTGAGAAAATAGTCCGGCCTTGCGCCGAGAGCCGCCACGGCTACGGAAGGATCGCACATTCCTCTTTTGCGTGAGGCTCTCATATCAGACGCACTTCGAATTGACGGACACCATGCATCAATGTCCGACACCACAAAAAGCTTCTGCAGCGCAGAAAGATAGGACTCAAGAGTCGGCATGGAAATGTCTCGAACATTCAGAATGTCCTTTCGGAGACTCACCTTGGTTGCCGTTGTGGAGAGATTGCGGGCATAGGACTTGAGCAGCGCGAACGTCAGCGTCGGATCCCGTTCCATGTCATCAACTCGCGAAATATCTGTTTCCGAGATGTTTCTCACATAATCCTCCGCCACAAAAAGCTTGGCCTTGTCTCCCCGCAAGTCTAAAGTGGATGGCCAGCCGCCGCGGCATGCGGCAAAAATCAATTCCTCGACAGACAAGCTTCCCCTTGCCCCGTCCACCACACTATTCGGATTTTCAAACAGTTCTGCCAGAGAGACTTGTCCCGATGATTCATTGGATTCGAAAAGAGACATGGGCCACATCTCCAGGCGGGAGATTCGCCCTGTTCCCGTATGCTTGATTTGGGAGTCATCCACAACCGTCGAGCCCGTCAAGATGTATAACCCCTTCTCCTGTAATCGGTCAACGGACACTCTCACGGCATCCCACAGCACTGGCGCAAGCTGCCATTCGTCAATCAGCCGTGGCGTCTTCCCCTGCAGCAGAAGGGACGGCTTGGTCGCCGCCAATCGAATATATCCCTCCTGCAAATCCGGATCCTGCATTTCAAGGACACTCTTGGCCTTCTGCTTCGCAGTTGTGGTCTTTCCGCACCATTTTGGCCCCACAATCAGCGTCGCTCCCATGGCTTGCAACCGCAAATCCAGCTCATCATCGACAATTCTTCGCAAGTACTTCATTTCGTGTCTCCTAGATTTATCATATACCATAGCCGAAATTGTGAAAATTGCAAGCCGTTTTGTGTTTTTGGGGTATTTCACTTTGTGTTTTTGGGGCGTTTTGTTTTGTGTTTTTGGGGCATTTCGTTTCGTGTTTTTGGGGCATTTCGTTTCGTGTTTTTAGGAAAAGGCCTCTCTAGAGCTTCTAGAGCTTCTAGTGCTTCTAGTGCCTCTAGAGCTTCTAGTGCCTCTAGAGCTTCTAGAGCTTCTAGAGCTTCTAGGGCTTCTAGAGCCTCTGCCCCTCTGCCCCTTGTTTCACCTGAATGTTTGCACATGGCCGAAACTCCTATATATTTAGTAGGTGCCATGTCCGTGAGGGCATCGGTTGCCATTGCCGTCCATTCCAATTTTCCGTCAGAACAAGGGCCACCATGACCATACGCTCCATATTGTTGGGTTTTCTTGGGGTCATTGGTGTCTGCGGCTTCACCTTTATCAACGACCGGATTCTGAAGCAGACGTTCTTGATAGGCAACAACTTGCCTGTCTGCGTGTATGGGTCGTTGATCATCATTGCCGTGGCCATCAATCCGCTCCTCAGGCGCCTGCGGCTTCGTCCGGGGGAGCTGTCGGTCGCCCTTCTGATTACCTTGGCCGCCTGCTGCATCCCTGGTTCGGGGCTCATGCGGACCTTCTGCTCCTCCCTTCTGCTCCCCAACCACTACGCCAAGACCAACGCCGCCTGGCGGGAGCAGCGAATCATTGAATACGTTCCACCCCAAATGATGCCTGAGCTGACGGAGGAGAACGAGGACCTGGTCCTTGGGGGCTACATCCAGGGGCTCAGCGTGGGGGCGGACCATGCGTCCCCCCTCTCCGTGCCATGGAAGGCATGGCGACGGCCCGTGCTCTTCTGGGCTCCACTGCTGTTCTTCCTCTGGTTCTCCATGCTGTCCCTGTCGTTGGTCCTTCATCGACAATGGGCGACCCATGAGCACATCCCCTACCCTGTGTCCCGTTTCGTGGACACGCTCATCACGGAGAATCCCCACGAGAACGTCCTGCGAAACCGCCTCTTCTGGATCGGCACTCTCTTTGTGCTGTTCATCCATCTGAACAACTACCTCTGCGTGTGGTTTCCGGACTATCTCATTCCCATCAAGCGACGTCTGGAGCTGTGGCCCTTCGCGAGCAAGTTCCCCATGCTGGTCCGCGGAGGCACAGGGGAGCTGTTCGGCCCCCAACTCTACTTCTCCTTCATCGGCATCGCGTTTCTCATCCCGTCGGACGTGTCTTTCTCCTTCGCCTTGGGGCCGTGGCTGTGGTCGCTCATCACAGGATGCCTCATCAGCTACGGCATTGATTTGAATCAGGTGCTGGAGGGCAGCTATTGGTACACAGGACTCCGCCCGCGGATGTTCGTCCTCTTCGGCAGCAACGTAGGATTGTTTCTGGCCATGCTCTACACGGGCCGCCACTACTACGCCAACGTGTTCAAGGCGGCCTTCGGACGGAAGGCGAAAGACGTGGAACCCCTTTCCGTGTGGGGTTGCCGCCTCTTTTTGGTCTTTCTGCTGGCGTTCACCATCCAACTGATCCGCATCGGCATCGACTGGCAGCTGGCCATCATGTACAGCGCCGTTCTTGTCATCTTCTATGTGGTCATGACACGCACCATCTGCGAATCCGGCCTGTTCCATCTGCAGCTTAACATCTTCCCCTGCTGCATCATATGGGGCTTTTTGGGCGTCGTCAACTTGGGACCGCGAACCCTGCTGATCATGCAATTGGTCTCCCTCATCCTGCTGTGCGACCCCCGCGAGTCCCTCATGCCCTTCGTCATGAATTCCCTCAAGCTGTTGGACGAACACCGCAGCCCGCTGGGCAAGGCCAGTTTCTGCGCCGCGCTGGCGCTCATCGTGGGACTGGCAGTGGCCCTGCCCGTCTCCCTCTATGTCCATTATGACCAAGGCAGCGCCATCTGGGAAGGGTGGGCGGACAACGATGTCCCCAAAATGATGTTCGAAAACGCCATCTCCGTTCAGCAGAAGCTGACGGTCCAAGGCACCTTGGAGCAGGCCAACGCGGTGTCCGGCTGGGGGCGCTTCGCACACATCCACCCCAACGCCATCTGCATGTGGTGCTTTGTCATCGGATTCGCGATGGTGCTGATGTTCAGCGCCGCCCGCCTGCGCTTCTCGTGGTGGCCTCTCCATCCCCTTCTGTTCATCACATGGAACACGCCCCACATGCACATGGTGGCGGGCTCCTTCTTCATCGGTTGGGCCATCAAAGCCTGCATCATCCATTTCGGCGGCAACAGCGTCTACCGCAAAGTCGCCCCGCTCATGATCGGCGGCATCTGCGGAGAGATTCTGGGGGCGTTGGTCCCCAGCATTACCGCCGCCATCTACTACGCCATCACCCACGAGATTCCAAAGGCTTTCTTCGTCATGCTCGGCTGATTCACCTCTCCCGCGCTGCATCGTTCCACATTCCATCAGGAGTCATATCATGAACACAGTCAAGACGCGTCACGTCTTAACTTCAGAGTCCGTTTCAGAAGGGCATCCGGACAAGGTCTGCGACCAAATCTCCGATGCAATTCTGGATGCATGCCTTGCGCAGGATCCGGAGAGCCGGGTCGCCTGCGAAACCTTGGCCACCACCAATCTGGTCGTCATTTCAGGGGAAGTCACCTCTCAGGCCAACGTCCATTGGGAGGCCATCGCCCGCCAAGTCATCCGCGACATCGGCTACACGGAGCCCGGAGCGGGCTTCTCCGCCGACGAAGCCAAGGTCTTCATCTGCCTGCACCGCCAGTCGCCGGACATCTCCCGCGGCGTCACCGCCGAAACCAGTCTCTCCGCCGAACAGGGCGCCGGCGACCAGGGCATGATGTTCGGCTATGCCTGCAACGAAACCCCCGCGCTCATGCCCGCCACCATCTACTACTCCCACAAACTGGTGGAACGGCTGGCCTGGCTGCGCCACAATCAGCCGGAACGCTATGGTTTCCTCCGGCCGGACGCCAAAAGCCAGGTCTCCTTCCTCTATGAAGGGCATAAACCCGTGGCAGTCAAGAACATCGTCGTCTCCCACCAGCACACGGAGGACATGAAACCGCAGCAACTGGAGGAGCTGGTCCACCAAGTCTGCCGCGAAATCTTCCCCGCCGACATGCTGTCTGATGACATCGCCTACTACATCAACCCCACCGGTCGCTTCGTCATTGGCGGTCCCGACGGCGACACCGGCCTGACCGGCCGCAAGGTCATCGTGGACACCTATGGCGGAATCGGCCGCCACGGCGGCGGCGCCTTCTCCGGAAAGGATCCCTCAAAAGTGGACCGTTCCGCCGCCTACATGGCCCGCTATGTGGCTAAAAATCTGGTGTCCGCCAACTTAGCGGAACGCTGCGAGCTGCAGGTTGCCTATGCCATCGGCATCGCCAAACCCCTGAGCATCTTCGTCAACACCTTTGGAACCGGCAAAGTGGATGACCAGGAAATGGCGGATTTTTTGATGCAGGGCACCCTGTTTGACTTCCGCCCCGCCCAAATCATCCACACCCTGAATCTGAAGCATCCGGACACATGGTGCTATCGCCAAACCGCCGCCTATGGGCATTTCGGTCGCGACTGCTTCCCATGGGAACGCACGGACAAAGCGGCGGAGCTGGCCCGCGAATTCGCATAACTTTCTCCGCTGGAGCAACTTATGAGAGACGCCAATTCACCGTCCGTCCTTGGCATCGGCTGCGCCGTCTTGGACGTGCTCGCCCACGTGGACGAGGCCCTTCTGGCCTCCGTCGGCGGCATCAAAGGCGGTACGGAGCAGATTGACGCCAAACGTTCCGCCGAACTGCTGCGGCGGTTACCGCAGCAGCCGTCCGTCAAACCCGGCGGCGCAGCGGCCAACACGGTCATCGGCCTGGGCCAGTTGGGCACCGCCGCCGGCTTTCTCGGCAAGCTCGGCAAAGACAGCGAAGGGGAACTGTTTCGGAGAAACCTGAAGGCCAGCCATGTCCGCACCGACGCCCTCAAAGAGGATCCGCAGCTTCCCACGGGACACTGCATCTCGCTGATCACTCCAGACTCGGAGCGAACCATGCGCACCTTCATGGGCGCATCCGAAACCCTTACGCCAGAAGATCTTACAAAAGAGGATTTCAGAGGCTACAGCCATTGCCTCATGGAAGGCTACATGCTTCGCAATCTTCCGCTGGTCCTTGCCATCCTCCAGTTGGCCAAAGCGGCAGATCTCACCATTTGCATGGACCTCAGTGCGCCGGAAATCGTCAAAAAGTCACAACATATTCTACCGCAATTACTTATAGATTTCGTTGATGTCATCTTCGCCAATGAGCTGGAAGCCACGGCCCTGACGGGACTGACGGAGCCGGAGGCAAGTCTCCGCGCCATGACGGAATTCTGTTCGCTGCCCGTGGTCAAACGCGGCCGCGAAGGCGCCCTGATATGGGACGCCCAACAGCAACGGCCCGTCGCCGTCCCTGCCGTGGACGTGAAGGCCGTGGACACCACGGGAGCCGGCGACCTGTGGGCGGCGGGTTTCCTTCACGCAAGTCTCAATGGCGCAACGCTTTACGAGGCCGGCTGCTTCGGCGGCCATGTGGCGGCGGAAGTCGTCCAAGTAACTGGCACCACCATTCCGCCGGAGCGTTGGGAAACGCTGCGCCAAATGGATCCCACGATTCATCGCTGAAACGGCGGCGAAGGGCCGCGCCTCCGCCGTCCATCCCCTATTCCTCAATACCATGTTACTATTCAGCCCCCATTATAGACCACAAAATAAACAGAAAGGACATGATTTCTGTGTCTTTCTGTGTGTTCTGTGGACTCCTTCTGAATATTTACTATACCATATTATATAATAGGAAAACGACATGATCAAGAATGACCGCTGTTGGATCGCCGACCCCTCCCTTGCGGAAATGGGACGGCAGGAAATCGTCCTCTCCGAAAAGGAAATGCCTGGCCTCATGGCCGTTCAGGAGAAATACGGGCCAAAGAAGCCACTGGCGGGCCTGCGGCTCATGGGCAGTCTGCACATGACCACGGAGACGGCGGTCCTCATCAAGACCCTTGTGGCGTTGGGGGCGGACGTCCGCTGGTGCTCCTGCAACATCTTCTCCACGCGGGATTCGGCGGCGGCGGCCATCGCAGAAAGCGGCGTGCCTGTCTTCGCATGGAAAGGGGAAACCCTGACGGACTATTGGGAATGCACCTACAAAGCCATCAGCTTCCCCAACGGCCATGGCCCCAATCTCATTGTGGACGACGGCGGCGACGCCACGCTCATGATGCACCTCGGCATTGAGGCAGAGGACAATCCCGCCCTGCTGGAGATCAAAGACGGCATGTCCGAAGACGAGCGGGAGCTACTCGCCTGCCTGGCTCGCATCCAAAAGGCGGAGCCAGGCAAATGGCACCGCATCATCGGAGAGCTCAAAGGCGTCTCCGAAGAGACCACCACGGGCGTCCACCGCCTCTATCAGCGCTTCGCCGCCGGCAAGCTGCTGGTTCCCGCCATCAACGTCAACGACTCCGTCACCAAATCCAAATTCGACAATCTCTACGGCTGCCGCGAATCCCTTGTGGACGGCATCAAGCGGGCCACGGACGTCATGGTCGCTGGAAAGGTCTGCGTCGTATGCGGATACGGCGACGTGGGCAAAGGCTGCGCCCAGTCCCTCCGCGGCTTCGGCGCGCGGGTTCTTGTGACGGAAGCCGACCCCATCTGCGCCCTCCAGGCCGCCATGGCCGGCTATGAAGTCGTCCGTCTGGACGATGTGGTCGCCGAAGGGGACATCTTCGTCACCTGCACAGGCAACTGCGACATCATCTCCGCCCCCCAAATGGCCGCCATGAAAGACCATGCCATCGTCTGCAACATCGGCCATTTCGACAACGAAATCAACGTCGCCGACTTGAAGGCCTGGCCTGGCATCCGCCATCTTCCCGTCAAGCCGCAAGTGGACAAATACATCTTCCCTGACGGTCATTGCATCATTCTGCTGGCGGACGGACGGCTGGTCAACTTGGGCTGCGCCACCGGCCACCCCAGCTTCGTCATGAGCTGCTCTTTCACAAACCAGTGCCTTGCACACATTAAGCTTGCCTCCGAAAGCATGCCCGTGGGCGTCTACCGTCTGGACAAAGTGCTGGACGAAGAGGTGGCCCGCCTCCATTTGGAGAAGTTGGGCGTACGGTTGACGGAGCTGACGCCGAAGCAGGCCGCCTACATCGGCGTGCCGCAGCACGGCCCCTTCAAGCCGGACCACTACCGCTATTAGGCCCACACCGCTTCCACGTTTCAACCCACAGGAACACATCTCATGAAAAGTGAGTCCACAGAACAGACAGAAGGACACAGAAGAAACGAAAATCCGCCTGCCTTTTCTGTTTATTCCGTGGACTTTATGGGGGGCTGAATCGATACCATGAAAAAACGCATCGTCCTGCTCATTCTCTATGGGATTCTGACTCCTGTAGCCCTGTATTTCGGCCTCATTCACCTACAGGCCGCCAAAACAGGCTATCGCACCGTGGCAGCCATGCGAAGCGAGATTCAGCGCTGTCAGGCCATTTTGGCAAAGGATGAAACGCATCTGGAAGTTCCTATCCATCTGGAGTTTAGCGATCAATCATACTCTCATGGCATCGTCTTGGAGGTTCGGCTGGACGGCATGCCGGACACCCTGCCCGCCACCCATCAGCAGGCCATGGAACGGCTCAACCTGCAGCCCGGAACCGTCAAATGCCTCAACGGCGACCAGCTGCTTGCGGAGGCGAATCTGGCCGTGAACGTCTCCCTGCCCCTACGCCGCGACGGGCCGTCCGTCTACGTTCCCATCGCCTTCCTTCCAGGCCGCCTGTCCGGAGACTCCCTCCGTCTCGTATTGGATTTTCCACAGCCGCTGACCTTCACCGCGCCCCTTCAGGCTCGCTATGAATTCTGCAGCATCTTGTTGGCCGGCAACACCTTATCCAAATGGTTCGCCATCTTCTGCCTTGCGTTGGCGCTGGTCTTTGCCTACGGCTTCATCCGTTGCTTCCTTCAATGGCATGCCATCCATTCCTATCAACGGCTGCTGCAGAAACCTTCCACCAAAGAGGAAACGGACATCCTCTATCTGCTCACGTCCTATCCCAATGCAAGCGAGACCTTTATACGCCAAGACCTCCGGCTGCTCCTCCAGCGGGGCTGTCGTCTGCGGCCCGTGGCCCTTTGGGCGGGAGACTGCCCCCCCCAACCCGACTGGCCGGACGTCACCATCCTTTCCCCCCATTCGCCCGCCTTCCCCACCGCGTCCGCAACCTGTTCCCGCCAGCTGACGAAATGGCTGCCCCAAACCCTACGCGTGAATCTTTCCCTCATTCGGCATCGTCGGCTGAGAAAACGGCTCTATCAGGAGTGCAAAGCCTGCCGCATCCGCCACATCCATGCGGAATTCGCCGACCTGGCGGCGCTGATGGCCGCCCATGTGGCCAGACGCCTTGGCATCAGCTATAGCATTGGCATTCATGCCTTTGACATCCATCAGCTGAAATATCCTCCCTCCCTTCTCTTCCACAAGGCGGCTTTCGTCACCGTCTGCAATCAGGCCGCCGCCGATGCGTTCACCCGCAACGACCCCCGAGACGCCACAAAATTGATTCTGCTTCGCCACGGTGTGGTTCTTGAAGAACATCCCTTTCAGGAAGAACGACCCGCCATTCAGCCGCCGCGGCTGCTCTTTGTCGGACGGTTGGTGGAGAAAAAAGGCGTCGCCCTCCTGCTGGATGCCTTGGCGCTTCTGCGCAAACAGACGGCTGCTCCGCTCCATTTGACGATTATCGGCGACGGCCCCCTGCGATCCGCCCTACAGGAACAGGCCACCGCCCTGGGCCTTGACGACCTCATCACATGGACTGGCCCCCTGCCCCATGACCACGTCCTCAAGGCCATGGCGGAAGCCACCTGCCTCTGTGTGCCAAGCATTGTCACGGCGGACGGCGACCGAGACGGCATCCCCAACGTCCTCGCGGAAGCCATGGCCGTGGGGCTTCCCGTGGTGGGCAGCCAGGTGGGAAGCCTCTCCGAACTGCTGACTGACGACACAGGCTGGCCCGTGGACCGCATCGCCCCCCACTCCCTCGCCGACGGCATCGCCGACCTCCTTGCCCACCCCGACGAACAGGAAAAGCGCCGCCGCAACGCCAGACGGCTTTTGGAGAAGCGCTTCAATGCCTCCCGCTTCGCCGCCACACGGGCCCGACTGTTTCCATGACGATAATTTCCTCAAAAAATCCGCTTTTTTCACTTTTCACCCTTCACTTTTCACCCTTCACTTTTCACCCTTCACTTTTCACCCTTCACTTTTCACCCTTCACTTTTCACCCTTCACTTTTCACCCTTCACTTTTCACCCTTCACTTTTCACCCTTCACTTTTCACTTTTCACCCTTCACTTTTCACTTTTCACTCTTTGCGGGACGTGAGACGCAGCCTCAAACGCAAGACATGTCAATCGTTGAGGGATTCTCCATGACAAGAGCGTGCGATTAAGAATTTTGAGTTGTCAGGTTTGCATTTGGCCAAAGAAAGATTACGTTTCATTCGTCTATGTGGTGTCAAAATGTTTTCACCGCACCACTGTAAACACAAACCCTTCTCTCACCATGTCTGAAGCAAAACCCAAAACTCTGGCCGACCGCATCATTTCCGCCAGCGTCGTCGTCGGCCTGGCTCATCTCTGTCTGAAATTCGCCGGTCTGATCCAGTCCAAATTCGCCGCCCAATATCTGGACTCCATGACCTATGACACCATCATGGTCGTGGCCTTCACGGGCGTCATCAACACCCTCTTCCTCGTCAGCGAAGAGGTCATTGGCCCCTCCTTCCTCACCTTGTTCATGCGAGAGCGGGACGAAAAGAACGAAAAAGCCGCCTGGGACTTTGCGAATCTGACGCTAACCTTCCAAACCATCGTGCTCCTCTTTCTTGTGCTGTCCGTCGCCGTATGGCCAGATTTCTATATCCGCCTTTTCACGGAATGGACGCCGGAGACCCATCCGGAGCAATACCATCTCCTTCGCATCGGCCTCCGCATTTTGGCGCCGTCCCTCTATTTTCTGTCCATCGGCTCCACCACCTACATCATTCTGAACGGCTACAAGAAGTTCTTTTTGGCCGCCTTTGGAGATGCGTCAACGAAAATCTGCATCATCATCGCGCTGGTGACGGGCATCATTCTGCAGAAATTCATGGCCTTTCCCATCTACTATGCGCTGTTCGCGGGCATTTTGATCGGCAGCGTGGGCAAGGTCGCCACCCATCTGGCAGGCATGCTCCATCAGCTTAAGTTACTGCGACCCAACTTCTCATGGAACAACCCCGCCTTCAAGGCCATGCTGGTTCTGATGATTCCGCTGCTTTTGGGCATCATCTTCGCCAAAGTGCGGGACAACTTCAACAACATCTACTGCCTCTCCCGCCTAAACGAAGCGGGCCTCATGAAGGCCAACGACTTGGGCCGCAAGCTCTTCGCCTCCATCCAGTGGCTGGTGCCCTTCACCCTGCAGATCGCCCTCTTCCCCTTCCTGTGCGAACTGGTCAACAAAAACGACCGCGTGGCGTTGGGCAAGGTTCTGGGCACCTCCTGCCGTCTGCTGCTCTCCTTCTTCGTCCCCGGCTCAATTCTGCTCGCCGTGCTGGGCATTCCCCTCACCATTTTGATTTATTGGGGCGGCCACACGGACGTCAGCCAAGCCTATTGGGCAGGCATCTCCACCTCCTGCTACTGTCTCGTCCTGCCGGCCGCCGCGGCGGAATGCGTGCTGATGCAGGGGTTCTTTGCGGACCAGAAGACCATGGCCGTCACCGTCATCGGCATTCTGTCCTCCGTCATCAGCGTCATCTTCAGCTACATCTTCATCGTCAAGCTGAACGTACCGGCCCGTCAGGCATTAATCGTTGTGGCTCTAGGATTTGTGATTTCCCGCTTTGTGAAGAGCGTGGCGTTGGCCATCTATCTCGGCCGCAGCACCCCCATGTTCCGCCTTGGCGAAACCATGGTCTTTCTGCTGAAGCTGGTCGTGTTGGCGCTTCTGGTGGGCGGTGCCGCCTACGGCGTCTCATTGGCCATGCAGCACATTCTTCCGGACGGTGTGGCGGCAACCATCGCCAACACGAATCCTGACCTCGAAATCGCCTCCAGCCGTCTCCGTCTGGCCCTGCGCATCATGGTCTCCGGCGGTGCCGGCGCCATTGTCTTCGTGGCGGGGGCCCTGTTGCTCCGGCTGCAGGAGACCCAGCAGATGTTCCAGTGGATTCTGGAGAAGGCCCTTCCCAAACGCTTCCGCAAAACAAAAGCCACAGCATAACAATCTCATAAATAGCAATTTACAACTTTAATTCAAAATATCAACTTCAAATTTCCTAATTGGAGCAATACATGCCATCGAAAAAGACCGATACCAAGAAGAAAAGCACCGTCACCCCGTGGAAACATGAACCCGGTTGGGAGAAGCTCGCCGCTGGCGAAGAGAAGAAAATGGAGGCCTATTGCAAGGCATACATGCAGTATCTTGACAACGGCAAGACCGAGCGCATGGCCCATGATGAGGCCCTTCGTCAGGCTGTCGCCGCCGGCTTCCAGAACCTGGATGAACTGGTGGCGAAAGGGAAGCCCCTGGCTCCTGGAACCAAAGTCTACCGCTCTTGCTATGGCAAGACCCTCTTTTTGGCCCGCATCGGCAAAGCCCCTATTTCCAGTGGTTTGAATCTGGTTGGCGCCCACATCGACAGCCCGCGGCTTGACGCCAAACCCAACCCCCTCTATCAGGATGACACCCTTGCGCTGTTGGACACCCATTACTACGGCGGCATCAAAAAATACCAATGGGTGACCATCCCCCTGGCCCTTCATGGCGTTGTCTTCCGCAAAGACGGCAGCAAAGTCACCTTGTCCATCGGCGAAGATCCCGCCGACCCCGTTCTGACCATCACGGATCTGCTTCCCCACCTGGGCACCGACCAGGCCCGCAAGACCTTGGCGGAAGCCATCCCCGGCGAAGCCCTCAACGTGATTGTCGGCAGCAAACCCGTGCCGAAGGACGACGGTGACGATGACGTGAGCGACCGCGTCAAACTGGGCATTCTCCGCATCCTCAAGGCAAAATACGGCATTGAAGAAGAGGATTTTGCCAGTGCAGAGCTGGAAATCGTGCCGGCGGGAAAGGCCCGCGAACTGGGCCTGGACCGTTCCATGATTCTCGCCTACGGACAGGATGACCGCTCCTGCGCCTTCGCCGCCGTCAAGGCCATTTTGGACGCCAGCGGAACGCCCCAACGCACCTGCGCCGCCGTCATTTGCGACAAAGAGGAAATCGGCTCCTTCGGCAAGACCGGCATGGACTCCACCTTCATGGAGAACACGGTCGCCGAGCTGGTGGCCCTCAACGAAAAGGGAGACGCCTTTGTGGGAACCCGCCGTGCTCTGGAGCACTCCCGCATGCTGTCCGCAGACGTCTGCGCCCTCCACGACCCCGCCTTCGGCGATGTCAGCTCTCCGAACAACATGGCGAAGCTGAACCATGGCATCGGCCTCTGCAAATACACGGGCTCTCGCGGCAAATCCGGCTCCAGCGACGCCAGCGCGGAGTTCATGTCCCAAATCCGCACCCTCTTCAACAAGGCCAACGTGGCTTGGCAGATGTGCGAACTGGGCAAGGTGGATGTCGGCGGCGGCGGCACCATCGCCCTCTATCTGGCCCGCTACGGCATGGACGTGGTGGACTGCGGCGTGGGGCTGTTTAGCATGCATGCGCCTCTGGAAGGCTCCGGCAAGCTGGACTGCTACATGGCCTACAAAGCCTACAAAGCATTCTACGAAGCCTAACCCACCCAAATCCTCTATTTCTAATTTCTAATTCCTAAGTTACGTAAATTAGGCCCTTTCAGGGCCTTGCAAAACACATGGCATGCAAGTTCACATGTCATCATGCCTCAAAAAGAGCCGCAACGCGGCTCAATTATGGTAACCTCGGGTTGAGCGAAGCGAAACCCGAGGGCAAAGCCTCAACCATGGCTCCACAGCCCCAACGGGGCTGAATTACAGCCGTGAACACGGCTTTGTGGACAGGTTCTTAATCGTTACATTCAAATTCCTAATTTCTAATTCCTAATTCCTAATTTTGTATTGATTATGTCCGAATTGCAGGAACAACTCCGCGGCGCCATCGAAGGACGCAGCCCGCTGGTCTACATCTACAGCCCCGAAGAGGAACGCATCGTCCGCAACATCCGCCAGTTGGCCGCCGAACTGGAAAACCGGCCCGTGCACACATGGTCCGCCGTCCAGGGCATTGACGGCGCCAACGACGACACCACCGACCCCGTGGTCGCCCTGCAGGAAATCATCCGGCGGCCCGTGGACGGCATCGTCATCCTCAACGACATCGCCCCCTTCATGGACAACCCACGCGTCATCCGCGCCCTTCGGGAAGCCTATCAGGACGCCCGCATCCACTATCAGCGCACCATCTTCATGATCTGCGCCGAGCTGTCCATCCCCGAATCCATGAAAAAGGAGGTGCAGCTTCTGGAGGTTCCAACGCCCTCGCCAGACGAAATCGCCGTCCAAGTCCATGACTACATCACCGCGCATCCGCAGTACCATGTGCCGGAAGATGCTGTCCCCCAATTGATTATGGCTTTAAAAGGCCTAACGGAGAATGAAATCAGCTATGTGCTGAACCGCGCCTGCCGCATCGAAAATCCGGAGACTGACCAGCTCATGGACGAGGTCTTCGCCGAAAAGAAGAACGTGGTCAAAAAGTCTGGCTTCCTCGAATTTTCACCGCCGCGATGGGACATCAAGGGGCTGGGCGGCCTCGACAACCTGAAGGACTGGCTCATCAAACGCCGCCACATGTTCACGCAGGAGTCCGTGGACGCCGGCGTCCCCATTCCCAAAGGCCTGCTGATGATGGGCATCAGCGGCTGCGGCAAGAGCTTGGCCGTCAAGACGATATCGTCCTTATGGAACATCCCCATGTTCCGTCTGGACATGAATCTGGTCTTCTCCGGCATGTATGGCTCTCCGGAAGAGGCCTTCCATCGTGCGTTGAAGACCATCGAGTCCGTGGCCCCCGCCGTCCTCTGGATCGATGAAATTGAAAACGCCCTCGGACTGGATGACTCCGGCCAGCGCATCTCCTCCCACATCTTCTCCAGCTTCCTCACGTGGATGCAGGAGAAGCCGCCGCTGATCTTCATCGCCGCCACCGCCAACAAAATCACCGCCCTGCCTGCGGAGTTCCTGCGCAAGGGGCGTTTCGATGAAGTCTTCTTCTGCGATCTGCCCTCCAAGGAGGAGCGGGAGTCCATCCTCCGCATCCATCTGCAGCGCAATGGCGCGAATCCAGATGACTTCGACTTCAAGATGCTCCAAATCATGACCGACGGCTGGAACGGCGCCGAAATCGAGCAGGCCATTCTCGCCGCCCGCACCGACGCCTATTACGAGAAGCGCCCCTTCAACCAACGGGATCTGACCAATGTGATGGGCCGCATCGTGCCCTTGTCGGAGACCATGGAGGAGCAGATCAAAGCCATCCGCAAATGGGCCTTCTCCCGCGCCACGCCCGCCTCCAAATTCGGCCGGACCGCCGTCCATCACTAGCTTTTTTATAACCAATTGATTATCAATAACTTATAGAATACAGGCAAATATGACAGCCCTTTCCACAATCCTCTCCCGTCGAACCATCCGCTTTTATAAACCTCTTCCTGTCAAGGCGGATGACCTGCGTGACCTGCTCAACGGCGCCCGCGTCACCTCCTGCGCCGCCAATCTGCAGACTCTGCGTTACCGCGTGGTGACGGAACCCGCTCTGGCGGAAAAGGTCTTCGGCACGCTGGCATGGGCCGGCTACATCCGCCCGAAACGCACGCCCGTCTGGGGAGTCAATGCCCCCACCGCCTACATCGTGGTGCTGGCTCCCGACGACAATGCAACCCATCACGCCGACGCCGGCGCCGCCATCCAGTCCATGCAAATCATCGCGACGGAAAAGGGACTTGGCTGCTGCTGGCTGGGCGCCGTGGACCGCAAGGTCCTCGCTACCATCCTCTCCCTCAATGAAAAACAGCATATTCTCTACGTTGTCGCCATCGGCATTCCTGACGAACAGCCCACGCAAGTGGATATCTCTGCCACGGACGACATCAAATACTTCTTGGATGACAACGGCAGACTGAACGTCCCCAAAATCAAGCTGGACGAATTGGTGACTTGGAACTGACCCCTTCCCCAATTCCAAATTCCTAATTCCAAATTCCTAATTCCAATTCCAATTCCTAATTCCTAATTTCCAACATATTATGTATATTGGAATCTTCACTGGCGCCATCGCGGCGTTTTGCCTTGCGTGGGCTTATGTGTTTTCGGGCATGTCCGTTCGACGCAACAAAGACGTGGGGGCCTTTTCCCTGCTATGCCGTGGACATGTGGTTTCGGGCATTCTGTCCGTCATCGGGTTGGCGTTTTGCTGGACGCCTCAAGTCATCTATGGCTTCAGCCACTACATCATTCCTCTGATCTTTTGCATCGGCTTCTATCTTTTGGGACAATTTAGCCTGTTCATGGCACAGCGCACCGTGGACGCCAGCCGAGTCGTCCCCCTTTTGGGACTGAAGCTGATTGTCCTCGCCTCCCTCAACACCCTGTTTCTCCCCTTGATTTTTGATTCGCCGAAGGAAGTCTACGGCATTTGGCAGTGGCTTGGCATGGCATTGACCTTGGGCTCCGCGTTTCTTCTGAACAACGCGGGCAGCCGCATTCCCCTCTGGAGCCTGTTTTGGGTCTGCGCAACCTGCATTGGCTATGCGCTGTCCGACACCTCCATCGCCTTTTTTGTCAAAGCTTTCAGGGAGTTGGGGGAAAGCAGCCAAGATCCCATGCTGGCCGGCGTCGCCCGCCCCTCCATCGTCGCCGCCTTCACCACCTACATTGTCTGCGGCATCGTGAGCGTCTTCTGCCTGCCCCTCTTCAAACTGCCGCCAACGGCTAATCCCCGCTCCGTCTGGACCGCCATCTCCCCCTTTGCCGCCAGCTGGCTCATCTCCATGCTGTTCCTCTACGCCTGCTTTGCCCACATCGGAACCGTCAACGGCAACATCGTGCAGAGCACCCGCGGCATCATCGCCATTCTGATTGGCGCGGCCCTCTCCAAATTGGGCTTCAATGAGCTGGAGGAGAAAATCAACCTGAACATCTTCATCCGCCGTCTCATCGCCGGCATCATGATGATTCTGGCCATCGTGGCCTTCAACAAGACTTCGTGATTCTTCCATAACTCGTTGCAGCACAGCAACATATCATAATCACTTTTCACTCTTTGCTTAAGATAAATGAAAGCACAATTGCTAGAGCTGCGAATCGACTGGGGGGAGCTTGATCTATTGGGGCACGTGAACAACGTCTCCATCGTTCGCTACTGCCAGGCGGCAAGGATTCTTTTTCTGGAATCCGTTGGGCTGCATCTGTTTCCCAAAATGGATTTCGGCCCCATTGAGGCGGCGACATCCCTCCAGTTCCTACGGCAGCTCCACTTTCCGGGCACGGTGAAAATCTACACGACGCTTCAGGAAATCAAACATACCAGCTTCGTGCTTGAACACAGAATCTATGGCAATTCAGACGAATTGGCCGTCCTTTGCACGGAAGTCATTGTCTGCTTCGACTTCAAGGCGCAGACGAAAGTCGCCATCCCCCCGCACATTCGTCAGAACATGGATGCCTACGTGGCAGGCTTCACGGCGGAAAGACCAACGGAAAAGTAGGAATTGGACGAGCTTCCCGTCCCGCTTTTCGCTTTTCGCTTTTCACTTTTCGCTTTTCACTTTTCGCTTTTCACTTTTCGCTTTTCACTTTTCGCTTTTCACTTTTCACTTTTCACTTTTCACTTTTCACTTTTCACCTCTAGCTCATCTAGATATTCTAGCACCTCTAGCACCTCTAGCTCCTCTAGATCTTCACTCTTCCCGTCTCCCGTCCTACTTTCCCCTCCCGTCTCCGGTCTCCCGTCTCTCGTCCCTCGTCCCACTTTTCACTTTTCCCATCCCCCGTCTCCGGTCTCCCGTCTCTCGTCCCTCGTCCCACTTTTCACTTTTCCCATCCCCCGTCTCCCGTCTCCCGTCTCCCGTCCCACTTTTCACTCTTCCCGTCTCCCGTCCCGCTTTTCACTCCTCCCGTCCCCCGTCCCTCGTCTCCCGTCCCGCTTTTGACTCCTTCCGCCCCTCGGCTCCCGTCCCACCTTTCCCTCCTCCTCCCCCCCGCCCCCCTTTCTACTCCTCCCGTTCCCCGTCT